>VAOZ01068499.1_pt1 | contig 34354 bp, 34 predicted proteins | sample 3394041 | NCBI WGS metagenome assembly VAOZ01 (sample SAMN08290431, study PRJNA428436) | hydrothermal vent metagenome | isolation source: Deep-sea hydrothermal vent chimney | place: Indian Ocean: Southwest Indian Ridge
ATTATTATTTTATTTAAATAATTTTAATTATTTTTATCAGCTTTAATCCTTCGCCATCGTTTTAAAGCTTTAGTACGAGCTAACTCTCTTTCAATCCTAGCACTCAATTGCACAAATCTTTCCTCATCTCTAATTTCTGCACTTTGTCTTAACTCTTTAGCTCTAGAATAAGCTTTCTTAAGTCTTTCTTCATCAATATCTTCGGCTCGTTCCGCAGTATCCACTAAAATAACCACTTTATCCTTCATTACTTCAATAAAGCCTTCAGAAACTGATATAATTTTTACAGAAGCATCAGTCAATTTAAGTTCAATAACTCCAGATTTAAGAATAGAAATCAAAGGAATATGATTAGGCAAAACCGTAATCTCCCCGCTAGTAGTAGGTACAGAAATTTGAAGAATATCTCGTTTTAAAACAACCTTTTCTGGAGTTACAATCTCAAATTTTATTATTTTAACAGACATAGCTTGCCTTTAATTATTTAACTCTGTACCAATCTCTTCAATATTTCCTTTCATGTAGAAACGATCTTCTGGCTCATTATCATGTTTTCCATCCAAAATTTCTTTAAAACCTTGAATAGTATCAGCCAATTTAACATATTTTCCTGAACGACCAGTGAAAGTTTCAGCTACGAAGAAAGGTTGGGACAAAAATTTCTGAATTTTACGAGCTCGAGCCACGATAAGTTTGTCTTCAACTGATAATTCCTCCATACCTAAAATAGCAATAATATCTTGTAAATCTTTATAGCGCTGTAAAATCTTTTGTACTCCTCGAGCAGTATCATAGTGTTCACGACCAACTATTTTAGGATCTAAAATAATTGAAGATGAGTCCAAAGGATCAACTGCGGGATAGATACCTAATTCTGATAAGGAACGCGACAAAACTACGGTAGAATCTAAATGCCCAAAAGTAGTGGCGGGAGCAGGATCGGTCAAATCATCGGCTGGCACATAAACCGCCTGAATAGAAGTGATAGAACCATTCTTAGTAGAGGTAATTCGTTCTTGTAAATCACCCATCTCAGAAGCTAATGTAGGCTGATAACCTACGGCAGACGGCATACGCCCCAATAAGGCAGAAAGTTCTGACCCAGCTTGAGTAAAACGAAAAATATTATCTACAAAAAATAATACATCTTGTTTCTTTTCATCACGAAAGTATTCGGCAATAGATAAACCTGATAAAGCTACACGGGCGCGGGCGCCTGGGGGTTCATTCATTTGTCCAAAAACCATGGCTACTTTATCAATGACGCCACTATCCTTCATCTCGTGATACAGATCATTACCTTCACGAGTCCTCTCTCCCACTCCGGCAAAAACAGAATAACCTCCATGCTCACTAGCTATAGTATGAATTAATTCCATGATAATAACAGTTTTGCCTACACCCGCACCACCGAACATACCCACCTTACCACCTTTAACTACTGGACAAATCAGATCAATGACTTTAATCCCAGTCTCTAGAATTTCAGTACTCACCGCTTGATCAATAAATTCAGGAGCGGGACGATGAATAGGATATTTTTTAGCCACCGTTACTGGTTTACCACCATCAATTACGTTTCCTAAAACATCAAAAATTCTACCTAAAGTTTCAGTACCCACTGGAACACTAATCGCTGTTCCTGTGTCTATAACTTCATCTCCTCGCTTTAGACCGTCAGTAGAACCCATAGCTACAGTTCGAACAATATTGGAACCAATATGTTGTTCAACTTCTAAAACCAACTTTTTCCCTTTTAGCTCTGTCTCTAAAGCATTATAAATTTCTGGTAAAGTATCATTGAAATAAACATCAACAACTACACCAATAATTTGCTTAATGACTCCCTGATTTTTCTTGTGATCTCTCATATTATTTAAATTATTTTTATTCAGCTAAAGCATTGGCTCCAGCACTAATTTCCGCTATTTCTGCGGTAATACCGGCCTGACGTGCTTTATTATAAAATAAAGTTAACTCACTAATCATATCATCAGCTGCCTCAGTGGCTTGTCGCATAGCGGACATTCGTGCACTATGCTCAGAAGCATTAGACTCTAAAAAGGCCTGATAAAGTTGAACTTCAATTAATCTAGGAATTATCTTATCTAGAACTTCACGAGGGCTAGGCTCAAAAATATATTCATAAACAAATTCTTCTTTACTTAAATGTTGACTATCTCGGGCTATAGCTTCTGCTGGAGTTAAACCCAGATTAGCATCTTTACCAATAATGCCTAAATAGTCTGCTTCAGAATCTAAAGCTATTGGCAATAATTGCTTGACGCGAGGAACTTGACGAAGGGCATTAACAAAATCAGTATAAGCTACTAAAATTTTATCATAACGATGCGTCTTATAATCATTTAGGGCCATCTTAACTATGGGATGAATTTCCCGAGAATCTGTTATTAAATCACTCTTTTCAAAATCAGCAGAAATATTATAACCTTGATGACGAATAATGGAACCTTTAGCTCCTACTAAAATGAAATCCGTATCTAACTTATATTTTTTAATTGATTCTTTAGCTTTATTAATAATTAACGAATTATAACCACCACACATGCCTCGATTAGAAGTAATTAAAATAATGGCAACTTTTTTGATTTCAGTTCGTGGTAATAATAAGGGATGTATGGTTTCCTGATGACCAGCAGCTTTATTACTCAGATGTAAAACCGTCTCCCAGCTCAAATTAGCATAAGTACGAGTTTTTAAAGCAGCCTCAATTGCTTTCCTCATTTTAGCCGCTGCTACCATTTCCATGGCTTTGGTGATTTTTCTAGTATTGCTAACCGATTTAATACGGCGAGAAATTTCTTTAGTCTTAGCCATAATTACTTAACTAAATAATTAAGTGTTATTTTATAATCAGAAATCAAAGCCTTTAACTTGATTTCAATTTCTTCATCAAGAGCTTCCCTAACATTAATTAATTTTAGGACTTCATCATGTAAATCAGCATATTTATATAAACCAGTCTCAAACTCCCGTACTCGTTCTACCGGCACATCATCCATAAAACTATTGATTAAAGCATAATAAATTAATACTTGCTTGGACACTGAAAGGGGTTGATATTGATCTTGTTTAAAAATTTCATATAGGCGTTGTCCCCTATCTAATTTTTTCTTAGTTTCTTCGTCTAGATCAGAACCAAACTGGGCAAAAGCTGCGAGCTCACGATATTGTGCTGCCTCTAATCTCATTCTTCCAGCTACTTTTTTCATAGCCTTAATCTGAGCTGCTGAACCAACTCTAGATACAGACAAGCCAGCATTAACTGCTGGACGATTTCCTTTATAAAATAGATCTGGTTCTAAGAAAATCTGACCATCGGTAATAGAAATAACATTAGTAGGAATATAAGCTGATAAATCTCCAGCTTGAGTTTCAATAATTGGTAATGCAGTAATAGATCCACCACCATATTTTTTATTTAATTTACAAGATCTTTCCAGTAATCTAGAGTGCAGGTAAAAGACATCTCCCGGATAGGCTTCTCGTCCTGGCGGGCGACGTAATAATAAAGAAATTTCTCGATAAGCTACCGCATGTTTACTCAAATCATCATATATAATTAAAACATCTTCGCCCTTATTTAAAAAATATTCCGCCATAGCACAACCAGAATAAGGAGAAATATATAGCAAAGAAGCAGAACTGGAAGCACCAGCTAAAACTACGGTGGTATATTCCATAGCACCGCTAGCTTCTAATTTGGAAACAATACTAGCAATTTTAGACTCTTTTTGCCCAATAGCCACATAGATACACTTCATACTCTGCCCTTTCTGGTTGATAATAGTGTCAATCGCAATAGCAGTTTTACCTAATTGACGATCACCAATAATTAATTCTCTTTGTCCGCGACCAATAGGTATCATAGCGTCAATAGCTTTAATTCCAGTTTGTACTGCCTGTTTCACTGGATCCCGAGTAATAACTCCTGGGGCAATTTTCTCAATAGGATAAAATTCTGTAGTAGCTATTTTCCCTTTACCATCTAAAGGACTGCCTAAGGGATCAACTACTCGACCAATCATAGCTAAACCGACTGGAACTTCTAGAATTCTTTTAGTGGCTACTACTTCATCACCTTCTTTAATAGCCGTGTAATCACCAAAAATAATAGCTCCAACTTGATTTTCTTCTAAGTTCAAAGCCACTCCAGTAATTTCTCCTTTACTGGTTTTAAAAATTAGAATTTCGCTCATCATGGCTTCTGATAAACCAGAAATTAAAGCAATACCATCAAAGATTTTTAAAACTCGCCCAACTGATTTTTCCGTAATTTTTACTTTAAACCCGGCGATCTCTTCTTTTAATTGTTCAACGATGAAATCCTTAGTGCTGGACATATAATTCAAAACTAATTACTAATTTTATTTTTTAAATTAACTAAACTACTGCGCAAACTACCATCAAGTACTCGGCTATTATAGTGTAATATGAAACCACCTATTAAATCGGAATTAATTTTCTCCTGTAGATTGACTTTTGACTTACCGCTTTTAACTTGTAGATAATCAAGTACTACTTTCTTGGCAATTGGTTCTAATAAGCGAGCGCTAACTAACTCTGCACTTAATTCTCCGTGTTCATAGTCCCATAGTTTCTTAAAACTTAAAATAATCTCTTCACTTCGGTCCAAATCATTTTGACGAGCCAAAATTAATCCAAAATTATGAATAAAATCTTTGATCTCTGCTGGTTTTTTATTCTTAAGAGCCTCATAAAGGCTCTGAGTATATTGTTTAGTAGATATAATCATACTCCATTATTATTTCACTAATTTTTTAATCAATTTATTATCTTTTTCATTATCCATTTTTTCATCTAATAACTTTTCAACCGTCAAAATTACCAATTCCGCCACATTTTTTTTAATTTCTTGTAAAGTTTCAGCTTTTTCTTTAAGTAATATCGCTCGCTCTTTATTAATTACTTGCCCCACTTCCTCTCGAGTTTTAGCTAATATTTCATTACGACGTTTTTCCCCATTTTCATCTGCTTTCTCAATAATTATATTGGCTTGTTTCCGAGCAGCTATGATGATTGTTTCTCGTTCTTGAGTGGTAGAGAGCAAACGTTTCTTGACTTCGTCAGCATCTTTTAAGCTTTGATCAATTTTTTTAGAACGTTCGGCCATAATTTTAACTAAAGGCTTAAAAGCAAACCAATATAAAATAGCAAAAACAATGGCAAAATTAACTAATTGAGCTACAAATAAACCGACATTTAAATGAAAGGTAGAAATTAATGAGCCCATAATAATAGATTAATAGAATAAAATCTAGAAATTATCAAAATAATTATCTAGCGCTTTCTCCCGATTAGAATCAGGAGAAATTCGTCAAATTACTATCTGATACTAAAAGCAATGACTAAAGCGTAAATAGATATAGCTTCAGCAAAGGCTGAAATCAAAAGCATCGGTACTAAAATTTTACCAGCTACTTCTGGGTTACGCCCAATTGCTTCCATGGCTTTAGCACCAATAAAACCAATACCTAAACCTGGACCAATAGATCCAATACCAATGGCTAAGGCTTTAGCCAACATGACATTATCCATAATTTTATATAAGCGAGAACAAATTAAATCATTTGTTTTAGCTTTTATTATAAATTAATATTCTTCAACTGTGGTGCTAATAGTTAAATAAGTCAACACTAGCATCGCAAAAATTAAAGCTTGAATTAAACCCACCAAAATTTCCAGAAACATAAAGGGGATTGGTATACCATAAGCTAAAATAGCTGACATAGAAGCCAGTAGAACTTCACCAGCAAACATATTCCCAAATAATCGGAAAGATAAACTCGCTACTTTAGCCAATTCACTAATAATCTCAATTAAACCTACAAAAGCTTTAATAGGATTGATTAATAATATCATCGGATCCTTTCTAACTTTTTTCGGTATTTCTAAAAAGGCCTTAATATTAATAAATTTGTTAAAATATTTCCACCAACCTACGGCTACAACCCCAAAAATATGGCTCAAAACCACTCCTAAGGTAGCCAAGGCTAAGGTAGTATTTAAATCGGCGGTACCACCACGTAAATAAGGGATAAAAAATTTATGACCACCAGATTGAATAATCTGGCCTATAGATCCCACTCCTGGCAAAATACCCACCCAATTATTTATGAGAATAAAGAAGAATAGAGCAAAAATTATTGGAGCAAAACGTAGAGAGCGTTCACGACTACCAGTAATACCATCAAAAACGCCTAGAGATCCTTCAATAATTATTTCAAGAATATTTTGCAATCCAGTCGGTACTTGTTTTAAACCACGTTTGATAGAAATACTTAAAATCAAAATAAATATTAGTACTAGGCCAGAGGTCATTAGAGAATTAGTAATCATGAAATTACCGATATGAGCTATCGGTTCGGAATATAAAGTATTTTCATGAATAATTCCCTCTACCATGTTATTTAATCTTTAAATTAATGTCGGTTTTCTGATTTTTAGCTTCCTTATCCATTTTTTTGAACTCTTTTAGGGCATTAACTGTTAGGCCATAGATAGAAATGGCAAAGGCTAAACCCATGGTAATTAAAAATAGCCAAGGACTGGTCCCTAATCTGTGATCTAACCACTTTCCTAAATATAAACCGATAATAATAGGAACAGCAATCCAACCAGAAACATTAACCATGATCCTTAAGGCTATCCCCCAAGAATTATTTTTCATATACTTGGTATTTGCTACAGCAAATAGTTTAAACCATCTTTTTTATAGCGCAAAAAATATTAAATGTCAATCCTCTAAATCCTACACACTTAATCTAAATTTTAAAAAAAGATTGAGCAGTGGCAGCAGTTATTTCTGCCACTTTTTCCAACTTAATACCCCTAATGTCAGCAATCCTATTGGCTACATATTGTACTAATAACGGCTCATTACGCTGACCACGGTAGGGCTCAGGGGTCATATAAGGACTGTCCGTCTCAATCATTAGTTTATTTAAAGGAATCTTTCTTATCAAGTCATCCCATTGCTTACTAAAAGTGATAAGACCAGTAAAAGAAATCAGAAGCCCTAATCTAAAATATTTCCAGGCTAAATCTTCGTTGCCAGAGAAACAGTGTATTACTCCCCAAGGTTTGTCGTCAGGTATTAGTTGTTTATATTTATTTTTAAACTCTTGCAACAACGGTAATAAGTCATCATGAGCCTGACGACAATGAATTATAACTGGTAGATCTAAACTGCGGGCTAGTAGTAATTGCTGAGCTAAAGCTTCTTGTTGCCGACTCTTAATGACAACCAAATCTTTAGTTGGATCTAAATGATAATAATCTAAACCAATTTCACCAATAGCTACTACTTTTTCAAATTTAGCTATCTTTTCATAACTACCATAATCAAATTTTTCGGCTTGAGCTATAAATCCTGAATTACTGCCTTCTTCACCAGTATCTACAGGGCCATCCTCTAAATGAACTGGATGTAGACCAACTGCCGCATAGACTCCTTTTTCATACCTATTAGCATAATTTAAAGCTCGATTAGAAGTTTTAAATTCAGAACCCACTAAAACCATCCAGGTGTTATTAGCTAAAGAACGGCGAATTACCTCATCAGCATCAGCTTTAAAAGCAGAAAAATTGACATGAGCATGAGTATCAATAAACATAAAGACGAAAACTAATTAATAAATTATTGAAAAGACGCGAACAACGCGTCTTTTTTCTCATCAACTATAATACTTATTTAATCTGGCTATGATCAGAGATTTCACTGGCCTGGTCATTAGTTTGATCAGCAGTTTGATCACCCTGTTTTGATTGATCACTAGAAAAATCCGAGCTCACAGTCTTAGTATCCTGTGTCTCTGAAGTCCGCTGATTATCAGTAGTACCTTCTACTGGAGAAACTGGTGAAATAATTGGCTTAGAAACCTCTTTTCCAGTATCTGAGTCATTACTAGACGACTTTTTGAACCATCCACTAAAAATAGACATAGATTTATTAGATTAAATAGTTAAATTAAAAGATTTAGCTCTTATTTATTATAACATTTGAGCCTAAAAAGTCAATCAATAGCTAGCCGAGTTTAATAGATAGGTAACACAATCCTAAAATAATTTTACTTTAATTTCTTTTTAAGTTTGTTTTCTTATCTAATGAACATTAATTCCAGATATTCATTAATAGCGATTTGAAGACTTTTGACAAAAATTGCCAAGATTTTATTGTTTTTGTTCAACACATCTCTTAAACCTTCACTAATTTCCAGCTGAAGACCAGCTTGTAATTTCCCTTGATTACAGATATTACTGGAACGCGTACCTAATAATCTCTGAGGAATGGTTTCCGGTAATTTAAAGCCCGAGGACTTTAATTTATTAATAACTAGCCTACGAAGTTCTCTATTTTTGCCGCCAACTATTATAAATTCTGGTCCTCCCCGACAACCATGGATACTGATAACCAACTCAGAGTTATAAATCATTTCTAGGGCTTGTGGTTCTTGGTAATTATTACTAGAAATATGTAGCGAATAATTATTCTTATTCTTAATACCTTGGAAGGAATAAAAAGAATATTGATTAGCAGCTAAAGATCGAGTAATTTCTGTTGTTCCGAGCTCAATCCTGCCACCATGAGGAGCCATCACTAAGACTGGACTATTTCTGCTAATCTTAGTAATTCTAAAATCTTCTCCTGCTATTTCATTTTCACTCAATTCTTTGAAATTTTTGTAAATAATTTTTGTGGAAGCCATGCTTATTTGTCGTCAAACTTAATATTTTTAATTTTCTCAAACAAGGGACGGTAGATATCTTCTTTAATATCAATTGCTAATTCCTGACGCTGAATTCGGTTGCGAAATTCAACAGGAGCGTCATTAATGACGGCTAAGGGTTGCTGTTCCGCCCCCTCACCCATTAATAGAACAGCGGCGGTCGCTAAACTATCGGCAACATCGGTCCGGGCTAATTTAAGAATCCTCCCAAAAATATCTGCTTGTCCTTGATATCTTCGTACCCCAGCAAAACCAGCATAACCGAGGGCTATTCCCACAATTCCCGCTCGTAAAGGTAACAAACGACTGTCAGTTATTAAAATTCCTAAATTTTGCAGGTGATAAATCTTTTTCAATTTATTTCTGATAATACTGGCAGCTCGAAAACTATCTCGAGGGAGAAGAATAATTTTTCCATTAGCATTAGATTCATCAATACCCGCTGAAGACATAACCATGCCATCTTTAATTGTCAACCAAGTATACTTAGTTTTCAGTGCCCACTGACTCTCAGATTTAATAATCTGATCCCGAGTATGGCTATTCTTAATTTCCCGGACCCGTCCTTCAGCTAAGGCCACTATTTTTGAAGTAATCACTAAAACAGACTTCTCCGGCAAATTTTTTAGATGACGATGAATAAAATTAATTATAGATTCTTCTTGCTTAAAAATAGGAGTCCGAATCGCTTTAATAAACATAAATTACATTAAATTAGAGATAATAAAATAATTTTATTATATAGTTGTCGCTCAAAAATATCAAATTACTTTTTATGTTAATTTTAAAACATATTGGGGTTTAACCGGCAAATCAAATAGGCTGAGTTCAATAATCTTTAACCATTCTCGATTTAGACTAATATTATTATATGTTTAATTCACTCAATGATTGTTTTTGTTTCTTATTTAGTCCTGAAGGAATTTTAACAATTATTTTAGTAAACTGGTCTCCAATACCGCTACCATGTAGTCTACTTATCCCCTTGGCTCTAAGCTTGAATACTGTGCCCGATTGAGTCCCCTCGGGAATTTTTAACTTTACTGGACCTTGAATAGTATCCAGCTCAATTTTGTCGCCCAAAATAGCTTGAGTAATACTTATAGTCTCTTCAGTGTAAATATCATAGCCTTGACGTTTAAATTTAGAATGAGTTTGTACTTTAATATGTAAATACAAATTACCAGCAGGCGAACCCTTTAAACCCGCTTCTCCCTGCCCCGTTAATCTAATAGATTCTCCATCATCAATACCCGCTGGAATTTTTACCTTAAGTTTTACCTGTTCATTATGAATACCGCTTCCTCTACATTTTGTACACTTTTTACTATATATTTTCCCTTCTCCGCCACAATTATGACAAACAACTTGAGTTTGAATATTTCCCAAAATAGTTCGTTGAACTCGGGTTATTTGACCAGAACCCCCACAAGTTTTACAAGTATCAATTTTACTCCCTGGCTCCGCGCCCAAGCCTTGACAATGGTCACAAACAATATTTTTAGAAAAAATTAATTCTTTTTCCAATCCAAAAACAGCCTGTAGAAAATCTAAACTAATAATCATTTCTAAATCGCGACCATGAGTTTGTTTATTAGAATGTTGGCGACTGCCAGCCCCAAAACCAAACATATCACCAAAACCACCAAACATATCACTTAAATCCTCAAAATTCATATTAGGATCGCCACTGTTTTGAAAACCAGAAAATCCACTGGCACCAGCAAATCCTCCGCCTCCCGCTTGACCATTCTGAAAGGCAGAACCGAACTGATCATATTGTTTCCTTTTTTCAGCATTACCCAGAACTTGATTGGCTTCATTAATTTCTTTAAATTTCTCAGCATTACCGCCCTTGTCTGGATGATATTCATGAGCTTTTTTTCGAAAAGCAGTCTTAATTTCCTCCGAAGAAGCATCTTTGGAAACACCTAAGATAGCATAATAATCTTTAGACATAAAAATTTCTTAATCGCTTAAACTATAGATACTGAGTCATGGCGATGACAAAATTATCTATCAAAAACCAAGGCCAAGGTCGTAACGTTATAGCAAGCTAGCCCTCTACAGAGAGCTAGCTTAAAATTAACCTTTATTTTTTCTCTTCAACCTCTCCTTCTACTACCTGATCTTCTTTATTTTTTTTATCATTCTGCTCGGTGGCTTGCTGCTCTGAAGTATTAGTTTCATTCTCTCCTGATTCAGCATTAGTAGTGTTTTTGTCGTCGGTCTTAGGGGCAGATTGATACATAGCAGCTCCAACTTTTTGGGCAATAGTGTTAAGTTCTTCCATTTTCTTTTTTATATCCTCCAAATCTCCTCCTTCTTTAGCTTTTTTAAGAGCAGCCGTTTTTTCTTCCATTTCTTTTTTATCTTCTGGCTTCATTTTGTCTCCAGACTCCTTAAGCATCTTTTCCATAGTGAATAAAACGGCGTCAGCAGAATTTTTCACTTCGGCTTCCTCTTTCTTTTTCTTGTCTTCCTCGGCATGTACTTCCGCTTCTTGTTTCATTTTCTCAATCTCTTCCTTAGATAAGCCTGAAGAGGCAGTAATAATAATTTTTTGCTGTTTCCCCGTAGCTTTATCAGTAGCAGAAACATTTAGAATACCATTAGCATCAATATCAAATTTAACTTCAATCTGTGGAACTCCACGTGGAGCAGAAGGAATACCATCTAACATAAATCTTCCTAAAGTCTTATTGTCTGCTGCCATAGGACGTTCTCCTTGAACAATGTGGATATCCACTGCAGTCTGACCATTAGCGGCAGTGGAAAAAATCTGTGATTTAGAAGTTGGAATAGTGGTATTTTTTTCAATCAAAGGAGTAGATACCGCTCCCATAGTTTCAATTCCTAGAGTTAAAGGAGTAACATCAAGTAACAACACATCTTTAACATCTCCTTGTAAAACTCCAGCTTGGACCGCTGCTCCCAGTGCTACCACTTCGTCAGGATTAACCGTTAAATTGGGTTCTTTGCCAAAATAATCTTTAACCATCTGTTGAACTAAAGGCATACGAGTCATGCCCCCCACCATTAACACCTCATTTATATCTGCTAATTTAAAGCCAGAATCTGTTAAAGCTTTTTTACAGGGTTCAATGGTTTGTTCCACTAAGTCTTTGATTAGAGATTCCAGTTTAGCTCGAGATAGTTTCATGACTAAATGCTTTGGCCCATTGGCATCGGTGGTAATAAAAGGCTGGTTGATTTCAGTATCTTGAGCGGTAGATAATTCAATCTTAGCTTTCTCTGCTGATTCTTTAATACGTTGTAGGGCTAAAGTATCTTTAGATAAATCAATACCTTGATCCTTTTTAAACTCTTCAATAATCCAAGTAATAATTCGTTGATCAAAATCTTCACCTCCTAAATGAGTATTACCATTAGTGGCTTTGACCTCAACGGTATCAGCAGAAATATCTAGTACAGAAATATCAAAAGTACCTCCACCTAAATCATAAACTACAATTTTCTGACCCTGTTTCTTGTCAAAACCATAAGCCAGGGCTGCGGCTGTTGGTTCATTGATTATTCTTTTAACATCAAGACCAGCAATGGTACCAGCATCTTTAGTAGCTTGACGTTGAGAATCATTAAAATAGGCTGGCACGGTGATAATAGCTTCAGTAATTTTTTCGCCTAATTTAACTTCCGCGTCTGCTTTCAGCTTGGACAAAACCATAGCCGAAATCTCCTGAGGAGTATAATCTTTATCACCCATTTTTACTTTAACTCCATCCCCAGCCTGTAAAATCTTATAAGGGACCGACTTAAGATCTCGTTGTACTTCATCTTCATTGAACCGACGGCCAATTAAACGCTTTACAGCATATACGGTATTCTCAGGATTAATAACTGCTTGACGTTTAGCAGCTGAACCTACAATTCGTTCATTCTTTTTATCTATAGCAACTACTGAAGGAGTAGTTCTATTGCCTTCAATATTCTCTAAGATTTTTGGTGCTCCTCCCTCCATAATAGCCATGGCGGAATTAGTCGTACCTAAATCAATTCCTAAAATTTTTGACATAATGTTTTTATTTAGTTTATTATTTTTTTTTATTTAACTTATTTTTTATTCTTACTTTGGATTTTAATGGTCTGCGATTTTGTTTCCAGGGCTTTGGGTATAGTAATCTTTAAGATACCTCCTTCATTAATCGCCGTCGCTCGTTTGCCATCAACTTTGGTTGGCAAAGGGATAGATCGATAAAAAGAGCCTCGATGAATTTCCTTACGATAATAATTTTTATCATCAACTTCACTCTTCTTCTCACTCTCGCCCTTGATAGCTAAAACATTGTTCTCAATAGATATATCAACTTTATCTGGATCAATTCCCCCTAACTGAGTTTCAATAATAATATTATCTTTATTTTCATACATATCTACCGCTGGAGCGAAACCAAATTGATTTCCTCTTAGCCCAGGTAATAATGATTCTAATTCCTTGTCTAAATCATTAAACTCTGGAAAAAATGGGGTCCATTTTATTAAAGACATATATTTCATTGACCTCCCCTTAAAATTTAACAAAATTTAAATAGATAAGGAAAGGACTTTAATAATTTAAATTATTCTACTATAACTTTGGCCGGTCTAATAACTCGACCATTTAACTTATATCCAGGCATAATTTCCCGTTTGACTTTATAACCTGTCCCTTCTAGAGCCTCCATTGTTTCATGATCAAACTTAGCCCCTAATGTTTCTATTTCTTCAACTCCCCGAGCAGATAATACTTCTTTAAATTGCTTCAAAACATGTTTGACTCCCATTACCCAAGGATTTTTAGTTTCTGGTTCACTAAGTCCTGCCACTGACATTTTTAGATGATCATAAACAGGTAAAATATCTTGGAGTAATTCAGTTAGAGCATATTTAATGAAATCTTGTTTCTCCCGGGCAGTTTGTTTTAATAAATTATGATAATCAGCTAAAGCTCGTTTATATCTATGTTCCCAATCATTCTTGTCTCCCTCATCTAAAAATTTAAAACGAGCTTGCTTCTCACCTTCTACTATAACTTCTTCTAAAAATTCTTTAAGGGGGCGAAACCAAATCTTTCCATCTTCAAGACTTTCATAGATAACCACCTTATCAAGCTCATTATCATGAAGCTTGTTAGTAGCTGACTGAGCAATAAAAATAACTTTATATTCGTGCCCCTTATAATGGCGATAAATACCTGTTTTTAACTTATTCATAATAAATATACAAAAATTAAAAGATTATATTCCTCAATATTTGTGCTATATTTTATATTATATAATTATATTCTATTTAAACTTTTTTTCAATAAACGATACTAGGGCTAAATTATGGTTGTAGTCCATTCGCATTGGACCTAAAATGCCTAAAATAGCACTTTGTTTATTATCTTTATATTTGACCAGAACTGTACTTAAAAAATTACCGAAAGGATTCTTAGAACCAATTAGCACCTGCTGGCCATCAGATAATACTTCAAAAACCTCATCAATGATCTCCTCTAAACGATCAATTACTCCCGAAACATCACAAACGGCATTAAGCTGTTCAAATTCTGGCTGGGCAAATAGGTTGGCTAAACCCGTATAGAATAAATTATTTTTATGAAAAGCCCAGAAAACTGCAGCATTAGAAAATTCAGCAATTGCTTTAGCTGTTTGTTTATAAGCCTGTTCTTCACGACGAAAAAGCCTTTCTAAAACTTCTAACTCTGTTTCTTTAAGATTTTCATTATTCTGGCCTACTGTTAAGTTTCTCAAAAATAATTTATAAGCTTTCTCAGTAGGAATTCTACCAGAAGAAGTATGGGGCTGATAAATATATCCTTCATTTTCTAACTCCATCATCTCATTACGTACCGTCGCTGGAGAAATATCTAATTTATATTTATTTACTAACACCCCCGAAGAAACTGGTTGAGCAGTTTTAGTATGCTCTTTAATAATAATGCGTAATAAAAAATTTTTACGTTCAGAAATCATATAAACTTATTATAAAGTAAATTAGCACTCAAGTCAAGGGAGTGCCAATTATTATCATTTTTTTACTATTATTAAAGAATTTATGTTATTTAGAAATTTGAGGTTTATCAACAGTAAAATACCAATTTAAAATATCTCTAGAAATAAGTTCAGTAATATCGCTCCCCTCATTTCCTTTCTGCACTATAATAGCTATTACTATTTCCGGTTTTTTATAGGGGGCAAAAGCGGTGAACCAAGCATGAGGCGGTTCAGTTTTTGACCACTGAGCAGTACCAGTTTTAGCAGCCGAACTAACTGGTAAACTTCTAAGCGATCGGGCACTACCATCAGTAACAGCTTGACGCATTCCCTCACGAACAATCTGTAAATTATTTTCAGAAATAAAATTACTACGAATAACAACTGGTTTGATAGCTTTAATCAATTTATTATTGGGACTCAGAATTTTAGTAACTAAATGTGGTCTATACAGAGTACCTCCATTGGCAACAGCAGAAATATAATTAGCCACTTGTAAGGGGGTCACCAATAGAGATCCCTGCCCAATCGCTAGATGATAAGTGTCACCTACATACCAAGGTTGTTTTTTTACTCGTTCTTTCCAAGCAGCTGTAGGCACAAAACCTGATGCTTCGCCAGGCAAATCAATACCAGTTACTTTTCCTAAACCAAATAGTCTAGCATATTTATCCAAACCTTTTACCCCTAAACCTTTAAAATTTTTATAACCTCCACCAATATAATAAAAAAAAGTATTGACCGACCAAGCAATAGCTGTTTTGACGTTGGTTATACCTTGTCCTCCTACCTCCCAGTCTGGAAAGAAATATGAACCTAAACGTATTCCCCCAGTACTTAACACCGTAGTATTTTCGGTAATAATCTTAGCTTGCAAAGCCCCAGCGGCATAAACTGGTTTAATAACAGAGCCAGATGGAAACTGTCCGCCGATAGCCTGATCAAATAAAGGTTTATAAGGATTATTTAAAAATTTATTATATTCTTGTTGACTGATTCCTCGAGCAAATAAATTATTATTATAGGCGGGCAAACTAATAAGGGCTAAGATATCGCCATTATTAGGATTCATAATAACCGCGGCTGCTTGGTGCAATTTAGCTTGATGTAGATAAGCTTCAATGATTTTTTCAGCCTCTTCTTGTAGACCAACATCCAAGGATAATTCTAAATTATTACCATCAATCGCTGGTACTACATTCACCACTTGTTTTTGACGCCCCAAAGCATCAACTTCAATACTTCGTTTACCTGGTACTCCTTTTAATTCCTTTTCCCAAGAATATTCTAGACCAGTCTTACCCACATAATCAATAGAAGAATAATTATGACCTAAAGTTTTTAATTCCAAAGCGGTAATCTTCCCAGTATATCCTAAAATATGAGAAAGACTATTTTTCCCTAAAATAATCGGACTTGAGCTAGCACTAGGTAGAAGGTACTCTCGTCTAATCTTAGTGGATAAAAATACACCCGGCCAATTAGGCAATTTTAAATCAATTAGTAGGGCCTCATCATAGGGAATATTATCCGCTACAAACAAAGGCTGATAGGATTTAAGAGATCCTCGTGGAACTTTAGCTAAAAGATTTTTTAATTTATAGAAAATAGCATTATCAGCACTTATTTTAATAGTTGAGGTACCAATATCTATAATAGAACTACTACTAACCATAGCTTTTCCCGATAAAATTTTACTAATTTGACGCAATAAATTATCACGTATTAAATCATTGGCCGGCAAATCCATCGGTTTGAAATATAAAACAAAATTCGCTTTATTACGCACTAGAGCTTGTAAATTATCAGTATAAATAATACCTCGTTTTGGTTCAATGGTTTCAATGCGCAAACGATTTCCTTCTGCCAAAGAATTATAATAATTATTCTTATGTATTTGTAGCCAAAAAGTGCGTACGATAAGAAAAGCCAAACCAACCACTATTAGTAAAATAAAATATTTCAACTGATTAAAATTAAAAGAATGACTGACTATCTCTTTTCGCTTATTATCCGCCAAAAAAGATTCCTCGGTCCAATCCGTATGATAAAAGGAATCTTTTAAACCTCCAAAGTGAAAACGTCCTTCTTTAACTAAAAAAGGGTCTTCTCTTTTGTCCCGTAAAGATTCCACTAAGCGATCTTTTGATCTTAATTTAAAAAAATTTTTATTCATATCTTTTTAATATTTTACCGTTAATTAACTGCAAAAGCAAGATATAATTTAAGCCTGATATGGTCTTTATTTTTTATTTAGAAAAAATTTATATTTTATTTATCTAACTTTTGCTATACTTAAAATCAAGAGACTAAATATAACAAAACTAAATTACCCTAAATTAAAAATATGAAATTACTACTAATAGAAGATGACGCTAATATTCGCCATGCTCTCCTGCCTGCTTTCAAAGCAGAAAATTATATAATTGATACGGCCCCTGACGGAGAACGTGGTTATTTTTTAGCCAGTACTAATAGTTATGATTTAATTATTTTAGATTACAATTTACCCAAATTAAACGGCCGAGAAATTATTGAAAAATTACGTCATGAAAAAATAAATATTCCTATTTTGATACTCACTATCCATAGTGAATTAAATGATAAAGTTGATTTACTAAACTTAGGTGCCGATGATTATCTTACCAAGCCTTTTATTCTATCGGAGCTGTTGGCACATGTTAAAGCCATCTTGCGAAGACCAAAAGTTTGGCAAGGACATATTTTAAAAATTAATAATCTAGAGCTTGATCACGACAAATTCTTAGTCACCAAAGAAGGAAAAAGAATCATTTTATCTTCTAAAGAATTTGCTCTCCTAGAATACTTATTAAAAAATCAAGGAATAATTTTATCACGTCAAAATATTATGGAACATGTCTGGGACGAGAATGCCGACCCTTTTTCTAATACTATTGAAGTCCACATTAGAAATTTACGCCGAAAATTAGAAAGTGAAAAACAAAAATTCATTTTTACCGTTTCTAACCGCGGTTATAAAATTGACAATAAAAAATGATATTAACTTTACCAATCCATCACTATTATTCAACTCTTAAAAAAGAATACAATAAACTAATTCAGACTCCTGGTTCAAATAAAAATCTGAAACCTCAAGAGTTGAGGCTTAAAATTCTTCTAATTTTCTCAATTATTAGTTTTATTCTCATTGATCTAGTCCAATTAATAAATTGGTTCATCAATACTAAAAAAAATTATTCACCTATTATCTATACTAGTTCAATCTTAATTTTTCTATTCTTTTTATTATGGTTATCTAAAAAAAGTAAAATAAAAATTGCTAGTTGGCTTTTAATTATGGCCTATGCCTTCCCCACCTTTCATTTATTCATTATCTGGGGAACCAGTCTACCTAGTGCTTTGCTCTTAGCAGTATTGACTATTAGTCTGCTAGGCTTATTAATTGGAGCCAATTTAGCTCTAATTGGTAGTGGAATTATTGGCCTTTTTATTATCGCTTTAAGCTATTTAAAACATACTAATTTAATAGAATTTAATAATTACTGGCAAACTGGTGAAAACGAAATTAGTGAAACCTTTATTTGTGCTTTCCTGCTCTTAAGTATAGCAACTATTGTCTGGATGTCTGCTCGTAATCTAAAACGAGCCTTGGCCCGAGCCCAAAGGAGTGAAAGGAACCTGCAACAAGAATATGACTTATTAGAAACAAAGCTAGCTGATAAAACTAAAGAATTATATCAGAATAGAAAAGAAAAAATATTAGAGCTCTATCGCTTGGCTAGATTTGGACGACTGTCTTCAGGAATTTTTCATGATCTCATCAATCCTTTAACTGCAATAGCCCTAAACCTAGAACAAATCTATCAACAAGATAATCAAAGAATTGTTGGAACTCAAGTTTATCTTAAACAAGCTTTATTAGCTACCCATAGAATGGAAGGTATGATTAGTGGTATCCGGAAACAAATTAAACAGAAGAGTGACCCAACTCTCTTTATAGTTAATGAAGAAATTAGAGAAATAATCCAAATCCTGACTCATAAGAGCCGCCAAGCCAAAGTTAAAATAGACTTTATAAATCCGCTCCAGATTGAACTATATGGAGACACAGTTAAATTTGGACAAATCATTATTAATTTGTTAGCTAACGCTATTGAAGCCTGTGAAGAACAAAGAGAAAGGGAAAATAATAATAATTTAGAAAAAATAATATCAATTGAATTAATTAATAATAACCCAGAGCTCATGATACTAATAAACGATAGCGGATCTGGAATAAGCACTCAAAATATCAATAGAATTTTTAAACCCTTCTTCAGTACTAAGAAGAAAAATGACCGAGGTATAGGATTGGGCTTAGCCTCAGTTAAAGATATTACTGAACATAATTTTGGTGGCAGTATTAAAGTAGAAAGTCAAAAAAATCAAGGAAGTCAATTCACGCTTTCACTACCTTTTAATTTACCAAAAATATTAACTAATTCTAAATAAACTATAAATTTTGTATAATGTTATAATAATAGTATAAACTATAATAAAATGTCCCAAAAATTATTATCCATTATAATCCCTATATACAATGAAGAAAAAATAGTGGCCGCTTCTCTGCCTTTAATTTTTGATCTAAAAATTAATAAAGAAATCATAGTTATCAACGACGGCTCAACTGACGAAACTCGAGCTATCCTAAAAAAATTAAATAAAAAATATTCTTTTAAATTAATAGACCAGACCAGCAATCAAGGCAAAGGAGCGGCTCTCAGACATGCTTTCAAGTATATTCGTGGTGATTATTTTATTATTTGTGATGCCGATGGCGAATATGAAGCTAATGATATAGTATATTTATTTGAACAGATATTAAAAATAAAATTAAAAGGAACCATACTTTATGGTTCGCGTTGGCTTAAAACCCACTCTATAAGCTGGCATTATTTAATTAACAAATTTTTGACTACTTTGACCAATATCCTCTTTGGTAGCCAACTCACTGATATGGAAACTTGCTTTAAACTGATTCCCACCAGAGTCTTAAGAGATCTAAAATTAAGTGGACGAGGTTTTGAAATTGAACCAGAAATTACCGCTCAATTACTCAAAGCTGGTTATAATATAAAAGAATTACCCATCCACTACACTAGACGCAGTTATCAAGAGGGTAAAAAAATAAAATTTCGTGATGGATTTCTAGCTATAAAAACTTTAATTAAAGAAAAATTATTTAATTAAAGTCAATTCACCAGTTGAATGTAAAGATTTAACTTGTTGCAAATAATATAGAGCGGACCGGTCATGACTATTAAGGTCTAAGGCTGAATGCCAATTGGCTATTGCTTGAGAATAATTATTTAAACGCCAATATACTAAAGCACTTTGATCATAAACTCCAGGCAATTCATATCCAGCCTGACGGGCTCTATTAAAATAAATTAAAGCGGCCTGCAAATCAACTTTATTTTGGTAACTACTATATAAAGCCCCCATGGCAAATAGAGCTCGACGATTGTTAGGAAACTCAGATAAAATATTTTGATAAATTACTTGAGCTAAATCTATTTGATTAGCTTCTTGAGCTATATAAGCTAAATTGAATTTTTCGTTTACATCAGAATGCTTCACCAAGACACGTAAATCTTTCCTGAAAGTTGAATTATCTAAACTTAATCTTTTAATCTTATCAGAAGGGGTTAACTTTTTATTAACTAAAATAATAGTATAACGATCAAAGTATACTAAAGCCCAATTTCTGTTATTTAAAATAAAATGTAGAAATTTTTGTGCCCAAGGAGTTGAATCGGTATAAGCAAAATAAATGGTTTTGAAACGATACTGAGCATCAATACTCTTCCAAACTAGCGGATTATTTTGCATCGGCTTATAAACATCCTTAAAAAATTCAACTGGGTAGGCCTCTGGACGATTATCAACAAAAACTTTTTCTTGTGGATATAACCAGAATATTAAAGCACTCCCAAGATCATAATTGTTAAATATTGGACCACTTAAATTATTAGTTTTGAAAAATCGTTGGGAAGCATTAGCACCTTGAACTAAGCTCCAACCAAAAGAATTTTCAATAAAATTCTGTTGACTAGCAAAATTGGTAATTATAATGATAAAACTAATAATGATAAACAATATTAAAATGAGGGCTAAATATGAATTTCCCGACCAAGATTTAATCAATTTCATTACTTTAGGTTTATGCTTTAAAAAATTTTCTAAACTTAATAAATTATGACTAATTAAAATTAAAGCTATTAGCCCAAATAGGGAAATATTACGCGAGGCAAATAAACCTAAGCCAGAAAAAAATAGCATTAGAAAGGTAGGAAACAAGGACAACCTTTTAGTAATTAACCAGTCTACAACCCAGGTACAAACTAGTAAAAGTAATAAAAATTTAAAAATAATAAAATTGTAATTAATCATTAAGTGTCCAAGATAAAAAATAGTCTTATTTCCCGCAATCTGATAGCCATAATGGCGTAGAATATTAAAAGGATAAAGTAATCCCCGCCAAGTATTAGGGTTAATTAGGCAAAGTGCGGTCAATAAAATAAAATTTCTAATCCAAGGACTAGCGGAACGCCAAGATTCCAGCCAACGATTTTTAAATTTAATTCTGTGACGAAAAAGTGGTGGTAAAAACTCAGCTAAAGCCTTGAAGAATAACAAAGCTAAACCAATAAAAAAATAAATGTGCAAATTAACCCAAAGAATAAATAAGGGAATAAGCCAATTTAAACTCCGATAATTTCTATTATGAGATACACGTTCAATAATTAGATAAGTCAAAATAATAAATAAATAACTAAAGGCTTCGGGGCGAATACTAACTCGCTGGCTAAGTAAAAAAATAACTGGTAGGGCTAAAAATCCACTTAAGTAAAAATTAGACTTCTTGATAGCTAAATAAAAAACGAGAGTGAAGGTACTCAAAGCTAATAGAATATTAAATAACGATAATAATTTAAAACCACCAAGTAAATAAATTCCATAAAATACTAAACCTGTTAACCAATGATGGTTAATAAAGGGAAAATTAGTTTCGGTATAAGAATAAAAATTAGTATACAAAAGCTGAGGATTTTGCCAAATTACTTTACCATTTTCTAGATAACGTCCTAAATCCAAAGAAGTAAACTCAATCTTTTGTGAGAATATAAGGAAAATCAAAGCTAATAAGGTAATGAAAATAAACCCTTTTAACAATTTTTCTATTTTTATTTTATCAAATCTGAAGAATCCCATAATACTATCTTAATTGAATAATGATCTAAGAATAATGGTGCTGGTGATGACGACTACTAAAAACTAATAAAAATATTAACAACATGGTCAGGACTATAGTGCCTCCGGTGGATAGATTAAAATAGAAGGATAAAAACATTCCAGAAATAACTGAGAATACCGAAAATATTTCGGCATAAAGAATTGTGGATATAAACCCTTTTTTCAGCTGTAAAGCAGTCACCACTGGAATAACAATTAGGGCGGCAATCAATAAAACCCCAACTATTGGAATAGACAAAGATACAGTAAAAGCGGCCAAAATAATAAAAATAAAATTAAGCAAACGTAGTGGCAAACCACTAACCTTAGCGGCTTCCTCATCAAAAGTAATAAAAACTAACTCTTTGAAAAAGGCCACCAAAGTCGCCATGACGATTAAAGCCAAAATGGCGATCTCATAAATATCCGTTACGGTTACCGTTACAATACTGCCAAATAAATAGTTAAACAAACTAGTATTAAAGCCATGGGCAAGACTGAGTAAAACAATGGCTAGAGCTAAACCACCAGATAGATATAATGCTAAAGCTGAATCGCTATAAAGTTTTTTAGAATTTCTTAACTTTTCAATTCCTAAAGCGGCTATAACCGTTGCTCCTAAAGCAGTCAAAGCGGGATTAAGCCCAAACAATAGACCTAGAGCAATTCCAGCCAGAGACACATGACTTAAAGTATCGGCAATAAGTGAATATCTTCTCAATACTAAAAAGATTCCAATTAGGGGGGCAATAATAGCCACGATTAGACCCGCTATTAAACCACGAATAATAAAGTCATATTGGAACAAACTTAGTAGCATAAACTTAAAGAATTAATTATTATGATGGTGCGGAATAACTCTAATTTTTTGACCATGAATATTCAAATAATCACTATCATGAATAAAATCTTCAGGAGAATTGTGACATACTAAATTGTGATCTAAACAAGCAATATGCATTACTTCGTTGACTAAACGTTCGGTATCATGCGACACTAATACTAGACTTAAACCCATCTTATGGTTAAGCTCTCTTAACAATTTATAAAAATCATCTTGAGATTTTGGATCAACTCCAGTGGTAGGCTCATCTAAAAAGATAAGTTCTGGTTGAGATACTAGGGCTCGAGCTAAGAAAACCCTTTGAGCTTGTCCTCCAGACAGATCACCAATTAAAACATCACGATATTTTTGCATTTTTACTTGTTCCAAAGACTTATTTACTATCTCAAAATCAGTTGCTTTTAAGCGATGGAATAGTCCTTTCTGAGCATAGCGCCCCATAGAGACTATTTCCTGTACGGTAGCAGGAAAATTAATATCAAAATCTATCACTTTTTGTGGTACATAAGCAATTTTAGAATAATCTTTAAAATTACGAATATCAATTCCAAATAATTCAACCATTCCTTTATCAGGAGTCAAAAGGCCGAGCATAATCTTTAACAGAGTAGTCTTTCCCGCACCATTGGGACCAATTATACCTAAATAGTCACCTGGATGAACCTTTAAAGATACCTGATCTAAAATCAAAGTATGTTCATAAGAAAAAGAGACTTCTTTAACTTCAACAATATTTTTACTATGATCCAAACTTAACATATCATTCATTATTTACATTCTAAAGCTATTCTCAGATTGACTAAATTAGCTTGCATTTCGGTAAAATAATTTTGATGATGAGCTAACTCCGAACTAGTCAAACCTTCAATAGGGTTGAGCTCTAGAGTTTTAGCTCCTACCTCTTGGGCAATGGTATCAGCTAATTTTGGACTAACTAAACTCTCAAAAAATATATATTTTATCTGATTACTTCGGATAAGCTTAATCAGATGGATTAGTTGTTTGCTAGAAGGCTCAGCAGCAGGAGATAAACCAGTAATGGCTATTTGCTTAAAATTATATTGAGAAGCTAAATAACCAAAGGCGGCATGAGCCGTTACGATGTCTCGCTTAGTACAATGTTGCAGACCACGGAGATAATCTTGATTCAAAATATTCAACTGATCTTTAAGTTTATCAGCTCTAGTTTGATAATAAACTCTGTTATTGGGATCAACGGAAATGAAGCCAGTAGTAATTCTATCCACCATTTTTTGGGCTAAAACAGGGCTGAGCCAAACGTGCGGATCAACAATAGTTTGACCATCTTTATTAATTTTCTGGTTAGTTAAACCCTTAGCAGCTATTACCAATCTAGTTCGTTTAGGATTGATAATCTGCTGAATATTAGGTCCCCAAGCTTCTAAATTTCCACCATTTAAAATAAGCAATTGACTATTTTCAATCTGCATCATATTAGCTGGAGTAGGTTCATAATCATGTGGTTCAGCTCCAGTCGGCGTAATATTAATCACCGTAGCATGTTGCCCACCAATAGTCTGAGCCATAAAATACAGGGGATAAAAACTAGTAGTAACTCTAATCTTAACCACGCTGGTAGTTTGATGCATTGAAGGTCTAAAATAATAATTTATTATTATAGCTAATAGAATCAAAATTAAAACTAATACTCCGCCAATTATAAATTTTTTTATTCTTATAAACATATTGAATAATACCAGCACTAAAACCTAGTGAAATATTTATTTACCATTTAATTCATTAATGTCATGTTGATAACGATTAGCCGTAGCTATAACACTATCACCATAAAAACTGTAGGCTGGATTAGTACCACCAGAAAAATAACGCATTGCTGCTGCCCATTCTCCGCTGATAGAACCAGCTCCATCAGCTTTCAATTTTAAACCTGCGGCTAAAAAAGCATCACGAATATCCCAAGGATTAGCCACTCGTCCTGTGATAGCGGCAACCTTTGCTCTATATCCTAACCAAGTAGAAGGAATAAACTGTGCTGGTCCCATGGCACCACCCCAACCCATTTGTTTCCCATTCCTATCGTGCATAGGACAAGAAATAGGTGTAACATTGGGGTTCAATCCCAAACTTTTAGTAATCTCCAGAAAGGGCTTCTGATCTCTGCTAGGACTCATCACTACTCGCCAACTTTTGCTAGGAGGATCTCCACGACGATTACAAGTTCCAACATTACGACCTAGATTAGATTCTTGGGTTAGAATGGCTAATAAAAGTGCTGCTCGAACCCCAGTCTCCTTAGAAGTGGCTTGAGCTATCTGTACTGCTTGACCAAAAGTGATCTGTTGATTAGCGGCCACAGTCGCTAAACTATAAATTCTATTACGAATAATGGCCGCTTGCTGTTTTTTCTGTTTTAGAATTTTTTGATAGTTTATTTCTTGCCCTTTGGTCTGCCACAATAAATTATTCTTATTGTGAATGTTTTGAGCTACTTGACTATTTTGTAAATTAATAATCATAGCAAAATTCTGCTGTTCTTTCCTTTGACTAGCCGCCAATTGCTGATTCTGTTGTAGTTTATTCTTTTGATTTTGTAAAGATTGCACTAGTTTATCTAAATCAATACTAATATTTTCTAAACTATGTAAATCATTATAAAAATCAGAAAAATTATTAACCGATAGAAACATATTAAACCAAGAGGTTTGTTTAGTTCGCCATAGAGTATTAATGATAGTCGCTAAATGTTGCTGTAAATTAGTGATTTTTTTCTGATTCTGAGTAACTTTGAATTGGATTTGTGTTAATTGAACAATAGAACGGTCAAGACTAATAGAAGTAGCTTTAATTTTTAATAACAGCCCAGCTCGCTCCACCGCTAACTGATTGATTCTATTAGCCAAAGTATTTTTTTTTGACTGCAAATTAGTTAAAATTTGTTTATTCTGAGTAATCTGTTTCTCAATCTGCTGTAACTGTTGTTCTAAACGTGCTCTTTGAAGCTGCAGAGATTGATTCTGACTACTTTGCGCCCGAGAATTTGAAATCCCTAAAAATAAGACTAACACTAAAATTAGCGGGCATAACAATAAAACTATTTTTTTCATAATAATATCATGATATCACCTTATATTGCTTAGCTATATTAACGGAGGAAAAAGAATTAATTTAAACTAAAAATTAATAACTGTTTTTACCCTTTGATCTCTATAAGCCGCAGCGTCTTCAAAAGCTCTAATCCCATTACGAACCTTATAACGATGCGTTATGAGACTTTTTAAGTCTATTTTTTTGTCAACTACTAAATCAATAGAAGGCGGAAAAGAAAAAGCACAAGTCCAAGAACCATCAACTTTTAATTCTTTTTTAACAATATTCATTAAATTTATTTTAGACGAGGTTTCAAAAACTCCTAAATTAAAAACCTGACCACTACGGCGAGTTATTTCTAAAGCTAATTCGGCAGTACTAGCTTGTCCCACTACCTCAAAGGCAATATCTACTCCGTTTGGAGCTATTTTATTTAAAATTTTGCTTAAATTCTGTTTTTGGTTATTAATGGTAAAATTGACCCATTTCTTTTGTTTAGCTAATTTCAAGCGCCAAGCAGCAATGTCAATACCAATAACCGTAGCTCCACTTCGTTGCAAGACCTGATCAACTAATAATCCAACTGGACCTTGACCGATAACTGCCACCTTCTTATCCAATAGAAAACCAGCTTTTTTTACGGCATAATAAGCAATAGATAGAGGTTCAATTATAGCTCCTTCTTCAAAGCTTAGACTAGCTGGCAATTTATAAATTAAACGAGCAGGAATAGCCAAATACTCTGCCAAAGCTCCAGGTAGTTGCAAACCAATAATCTTGGAATGAGCACATAAATTAGGTTTTCCAGAAAGACAATAATAACATTTACCACAATTAACTACGTGCTCTCCTACTACTCTATCATTAATTTTCCAGTTTTTTACCTGATTACCCACTTCAGCAATGATTCCGGAAAATTCATGACCCATAGTAAGTGGAGTAGGTAAATTCATTCCTCCCTTATAAATATGCAAATCAGTACCGCAAATACCTACACTCTTGATTTTTAATAGAACTTCATGGGCTTTAATTTTTGGCTTAGGAGCGTCTATATATTTTAAATTTCGAGGCCCCGTATAGATAATAGTTTTCATAAAATAAAAATTAATATTTAAAAATCTATTTTTTATAATAGATATATATTATAGCATAATAAACATAGCAATAGCAGAGGCAGTCATAACTATAAAAGTCGCCCACACTAAAATATTAGATATCCAACCACTACGATAGCGCCCCATAATTTTCCGATTATTAGCAATATGAGCTACCAAAAAGATGAAAGGAACCGATACTAAGCCATTAAATACTGCGGTAAAAATCAAGGCTTTCATGGGATTAATACCAATAAAATTTATTAACAGACCAACTAAAGTAGAAAGGATAATCACTCCATAAAAACCGTGAGCCTTTTTGAATTTTAGATTCAGACCAGCTCGCCAATCAACCGCCTCAGACAAAGCGTAAGAAGCCGAACCTGATAAGACTGGTATAGCCAATAGACCTAAACCTATAATGCCAACTGAAAAAATAAATTTAGCAATAAATCCAGCATTAGGAAAACTTTGGACTAAAGGTTCTAAAGCCCGAGCGGCATCAGCAGCGGTAGTAATATTAATAATACCATTATGATGCAGAACGGTAGCGGCAGTAACAATAACACACCAAGCAACTATTTCGGAAAATAACATACCAATAAAATTATCCCAATGTAGATGCTTAATAAATTTCTTTATACCCCGAGGCTGACCGCTTAAACGGAAAATATGTTTCCTTTTTTCTTCTTCAACTTCTTCTGAGGCCTCCCAAAAGAACATATAGGGCGATATGGTGGTACCTAAAACCGCAGTGATAACAAAGAAAAAAGTAAAATTAAACTCCAAGTGTGGAATGGTGGTAGCCATTAATATTTGCTGCCAAGGTTGATGAACTAAAAAGACGGTGATTGGATAAGCTAATAAGGTTAAAGCTAACCATTTTAGAATTTTAGAATAAACCTTATAGCTGGTAAAAATCTCTAAACTCAAAATTAAGATGGCAAATAGTAAAATGGCAATTATAAAATTAACTGGAATGATTAGACGTAAGGCGGCAGCCATAGCTCCTAGATCAGCTCCAATATTAATAGTATTAGCTATCAACATTAAAATAACTGCTCCTAATAAGATTTTTTTAGGATAATGTTTTTTAATAACTGCGGCCAAACCTTTACCAGTTACTGCCCCAATTCTACCAGAAGCTTCTTGAATAGCCGTTAAAAAGGGTAGAGTAAGAATAATGGTCCATAATTGACCATAACCAAATTGTGCACCAGTCTGAGAATAAGTGGCTATGCCCGAGGGATCGTCATCAGCAGCTCCAGAAATGACTCCTGGTCCTACAATATTTAAAATTTTTTTTATTTTAGCTTTAAATTTTTTAGTTTTTTTCATATAAATATACCAACATCAAATAGCAGTATAACCTAATATTTATATTTTATCATAGAATACACAAAAAAACGAAAAGGTTTAGATTTTTAAAAACTGACCTTAATCTTAGGTCAGTTTTATTTACTCAACACTCTAATATATAAAGTTTAACTACCTCTATATTTCATACTTAATAATTTATAAAATCGCATTATTCTGATTCCGCTTCAGCATTCATCATAGACATAGTTACTTCTGATATATGGTGTTCACGTGCATATTTTTCTATCTTTCTAATAATTGTTGCTCGGATAGAATAACTATAATCAAAGGCGGCTATATTACTCAAAAATCTCAAACTAGCGGCATCCCACCGCATGGTAGTGCCATAACGAGAAGTATAATAGGTTCTTCTAGTTCTAATAATTCTAGGCTTAACTATCTTTTTAACTACGGGTTTAACCACAGATTTAGTTACTGCTTTCACAACTGGTTTGACTGTAGTTTCATTATTAACTTTAGGTTCAACTTTGATGGTAACTGTGGCCTTCTTAGGAATAGGAATATTAGGTAAAATCTCAACTTTAGTCTCAACTGGTCTATATTGTTGAACCTCTCCGCTAAGATCAAATTTAGCCACAGCTCGTGTATTATTAGTCCTATTAACATCAACATGGCTTACATGGTTTATTACTAAAATAATAGTAATAATGAATACTGAGCCAAAAAATATTTTTTTAATCATATAAACTAAGGTTTACTAACCTTAATAAGAAAACTAAGTATATAAAATAGAGTATTTATTTAATTTCTATGATAGCACAATAATTAAATAATTAAAAGAGCTTCAAATACAAAACAATTTACTTAATATTAACCATATTTATTTTCTAAACTGAAAAGAGCTGAGTGTTATGGATGCTATTAGAACTGAAATAAGGGAATAAGATAGATAGTGTTTATATCATCCTGTAAATGAAGCGTCATTTGAAAATTATCTCCCCAATTTTGCCCACCAAAACCGTTACCGAGCAAAATTGGATCTTCATAAAATATTTTTAAACCCTTAAAGTCTGATTTAATACGATTTAAAATAATAATATTCGGTGTGATGAGCAAAAAATTTCTTGCCAGTTTTGAATTTCTTTCATACGTCTTATGAAAATAACTCCAAGCCACGAGCAAACTCATCACTTTAGTTTTTCCCGTTCCTGTTGCCATTTTAATTACCAATCTGAGCCAATCTTCCGGAAACATACTTGAAGAAACTGCGCCTGAACTGTCATAGCGAATAAGATTATACTTGTCTTTCACTTTTGCAACCTCATAAAGATAAATCACTGTTTTAATCGCTTCTCTTTGTGCAAAGTAGTATTGAAAATTTACAATTCCATCCGATGTTTCCATTTGATGTTCGGTTTGAAACCACTAATTCAAGAGCACACGACTGGTATCACTTACACCTTCATAATTGTTGTCACGCCATTTCTTTACTTCAATGCGAAGTTTATGTACCAAAGGAGGTAGGAGCTTCGCATATCCTTTTTCTCGCAAGGCCTCATCAGCCGGAAACCAGCGGATTTTCGAATCCAATATTGCGTGTGGTGATTTTGGAAAATTTTTAGATAGTGCCATAATGAAATTAAATTATTTTTAAAATGCTTATTTTAAGCTTGTTTTAGAGCTTTTTAAATTTAATTTCAAGTGCTTTGAAATTAAATCTTTTTCTAAAACAGTACCTGGTTTTATATAATAACTGCCTTTCTTGGAATTTCCAGCTTGTTCAAGAATACCACTATCTACCCATTGCTTAAATAATCTTGACATCTCAACCTTATCTATAACCCCAGTTATCTCACGAGCTTTTTGTGGTTTAATATAGTAATTTTTGTCTAAATACTGATTTATCGTGTCCCAATATTCAATTTTTTTTAAGCTAAGTAAAATTACCAAAACAGAATTTGGCCTTATTTTCTGTGGAAAATACAGTGGCTCATATAAATTATACTCTTTCATAATCTCAAACATGCGGTCCACTCCTTCACCAATATCAAGATTTGGAGATTCTTGAAATCTATTCAAAATCCTTTGAATCATCGGGTTCCTGGCAAATCTTTCAGTTCTGATATTATTCACTGTAATTTTCCCAGGATATGTACCAGGGCTTTCGACTTCAATTCTGTCATCAAAAATTCTAATTTGTATATCATCTTCAACATAATAATTCCTATGAATAATAGCATTTGTCACAGCTTCTTGAAGCACCCACGCAGGAATTAACAAAGACGGTTTAAAGACGGAGCCAGATAACTTTGGTGGAGACCTCTTGATAATGGAATTAAAATATTCCACTGTTTCTTTTATTTGTTTCATTAATGGCCCTTCTATTGTAAAAGGTTTTTCAACAAAATTTGGTTCTCCTGAATATGTAGGTTTTGTGCCGTAATAATGTGAAATTTTAATTCCACATTTACTTTTTAATAAAACAGTTGGATTTTTTCCAAAGAGTAATACACCAGCTTTTGTAAGAACATAAGAATTATCTTTTTTGTGAGCAAGCCCATTATCTTTTAGAAATTGCCAGTCGTCTTCGTTGTTACTATCTGTATCTTTTTTATATTGATCAAACAACTGCTGATCGAGTTCTTCTAAACTAGTAATTTTAGAAATCTCATCTTCATATTTTCTCAAACCCTTTTCATATTGAAGATTTTGTATTTCAAGAGCCCCTATTTTGACATTCTGGCTACCTTTTCTAATATATGTATTACCATTTTTTAATGAATGTACATCATTACTTTTCTCTACAAGTATAAGTAGCAATTGGTCATTCTTTTTATCAGTATCTATAATATCTACATATTTTGAAGTCCATCCAAAAACAGGCGGTACAAGTTCTTTATCTATCAATTTTAAAAATTCAGATATATTATCTGGATTTTCACTGATTCCGATCAATCTATTATATCCTTCTGCTTTTTTGGGATCTTCTAAGCCGATTACAATAATGCCTCCATTCGTATTAGCAAAAGCCGAAACAGTTTCAAGTAATTTCGCAGGTTGTACAGCAGCTCGTTTACACTCAAATGATTGCCATTCATCTTTTTCTAATATTATGTTTATCAATTCTTTATTTTCCATATTTATATATTAATCGCAATTACTTTTATTGTGTTGTACAGCAATTTTATAAAATTCTTGTGAAGTGCCATAGTTATTTTTCATAATTTTATATTTTTCTATTCTATAGGTTTAAACTTAAAATCTTCTACACTACGTAATGCCTTACATTTCGATAAAGCATTATAAAATATAAGGGTATAAGTTTTCTAACTCTTATTATTAAATAATACCACTTCTCAATGTAAACCACAAAATAACCAGGTTCGAACTGGCTAAAACCCCCATAAACAAAAGACGAAATAAGCTTTTGCCCTCACTTCGTCCAGTTTTGCTGAGTGTTATGGATGCTATTAGGACTGAAACAAAGAAAAACCCTAATGATTTTTAATAAATATTCTAGAACTATAATTCTTTATTTTTTAATCTCTTAAAAAAATTTAAATAAAAGAATATTTTTCGTACGAGATTTTCTGACTATTTAAAAAATTACACTTTGCTCTAACGTAACATATAACCATTTCTGGTATTGCTTACCTTGGTAAACAAATTTAATTACGCCAGAGCAAAATGTAATTTTGTTATAAGGATACCAACAACCAAATTATTAGTCAACCCCTGTTTCCATTAAGATGCTCTCTTGGGTCAACTTCTACGACTCTTCCGTCGGCTCTTTTAATCAAAGAAATCCAAATTTTACCCCCCTCCTTTTTTGTATGATATATATATTTTTCTGAACGAGAAACAACAATCTTATAAATATTAGCGACACCCCTTTTATCTTTTATTTCAAGTCTTTCTATACTCCATAAATCATTAAATTTATCTGCAGTGAGTTGGGTTTTATTAAATAAAGCATCGAGTATCATCATCTTTATATCATCAAGCTTAAAATTTTTTTTATTTAATTCATAATTTACATTAAAAAATGTGAATCCTTCTTTATAAACAAGATTGTCAATTACTTCTTTTCGAACAATTGCTTTTGGATTCTCCACTAAACCAACTAAAATAACACCACCCTTACTATTCATCATTGCAATAATGTTCTTAATAACCAAACCAAATATTTTTTTTTCTATTGCTTTTTCTTCACCTTTTGTAGGAAGTAATGGCTCTTCCGTTGATGTAAAAAATGTAGATTTCCATTCTGTAGTACCATTCTCTTGATTTGTAAATTTATCTATACTGCTCCAATCATCTTCTATGTCATATCTATTAATTACTTCGTGAACATTATCAATCCAATGATAGTATTCATATAAAATTGCACTTAGAGCCCATTCTTTATCTGAAGCTCCATAAATAGCGTTTATAGCGCTTAATGTTTTTAACGAAATAAGATATATTTTATTTGACCATTCATCACTAGACTCAACTTTACTTTTCGAAAAAGCAGAAAAACTATTTTTTATTATATTAATTTCATTTATAACCTCTTGTGTGCATTTTGCTTTTTTAAATACAACCTTTATAAAGGTGGATTCTTTTTGAAAATGGAAATTTTTTGTCATTTTTGAAATTATGTTTGTAGCTATAATTTCGTTTTTTCTACAATCAAAATTATTAATAAACTTATCAAAAAAAATAACTTTATTCGGCGATATAATATCTCTCAGCTTAATTGCGGATTTTGTTCTTGAATATATATGATCTAAATTTTTTGTTAAATGAAAATTTTTATCACCTATATCTTTATTTTTTTCAATTAAAAAACTTTTAAAAGCATCTTTCAAAGCACCAAAGCTTGCCATAATTCCAAGCATCGATGCGATAATCGCATTTGACAATTTAATATTAGGTAGAAACTCATCAGTATTTATACCCTCAGGAGGAATTATTTTTTCATATTTATCTCTGCCAAACAATTGATCAAGCAATATTTTACAAATACTTTCAATTCTTGGCTTATTGGTCACCCTTAAATATACAGGCAAATTAGAAAGTGTTAAAAAAAATACCCTATTTATATTCTCGGCTTGTTCAGCACCAATAAACTCTACCGTATTTGCAATAGAGATAGCTGACAATTTCAAACATATATTCACTATTTTACCAGCACCTCTATTAAGAGATTTATCATGCAGGATTAAATATAATGAATTATTAAAAGTTTTATTTTTAAAAACTTCAGTAATTAAATCTATATTATATTTACTATAATTACAAAAAGATTCTAATTCTTTAGAATTCATTTTTTTAAATAACAAAAATAATTTGACCATTACATTGGAAAAATCTTTAGTGGTTGAGGATTCATATAATAAATTTCTTATACTTTCAATTTCACTACTACATTTGTAGCTACTAGTAGAGTCTAACATAATAAAAATATAGTTATTTCAATTTGTAATTCTAAGTCAACTTTGTTTATGGCTTTTTGATGACAATTATTAGTTTTACTCTTATGAGTATAATAATAACTTAGTTTCTAGAATCTAACGCAACAGCGTCGTTCATTAATTTATTAAATACATCGCAAGGTTTTCTGAATCCCAAGGTTTGTCTCGGTCGACCATTCAGTAAACCCTGGACCTTCTTTATTTCATAGCGAGACACTTTATTAAAGTCTGTTCCCTGAGGAAAGAACTGTCTGATCAGTCCCTTAGTATTTTCATTAGTCCCTCGCTCCCAAGGACTTCTAGGGTGAGCAAAATAAACTTTAACTCCAGTAATATCGGTAAACAGCTTATGCTTCGCCATCTCTCGTCCCTGATCATAGGTCATGCTTAGTTTCATCTGTTGCGGTAGCTTCTTCACTTCCTTGGCGAAGGCTTTAGCGACTGTTTCCGCTTCTCGGTTTTTAATCGGGATGAGAATAGTTGCCCGAGTCGTTCTTTCCACTAAAGTACCAAGGGCTGACTTATTATTTTTTCCCACCAC
>VAOZ01212544.1_pt1 | contig 33957 bp, 22 predicted proteins | sample 3394041 | NCBI WGS metagenome assembly VAOZ01 (sample SAMN08290431, study PRJNA428436) | hydrothermal vent metagenome | isolation source: Deep-sea hydrothermal vent chimney | place: Indian Ocean: Southwest Indian Ridge
ACAGCCACACTTGTACTGCCGGAGCCTTCAACGCTTTTGCCGCCGGCATCGACCGTACGGAAGCTGCCGGACTTTGGCGCCAGGGCGAGACATGGTTTCGTGTTCCGGAATCGTTAAAAATTACATTGCACGGGAAACTGCATCCGGGCGTTTATGCCAAAGATATTTCTCTGTGGATTATTGGTATGATTGGCGCGCGCGGTGCCGATTACATGTCCATCGAATATCACGGAGACGGGGTGAAAAACCTGACCGTTTCGCAACGCATGACGCTAACCAACCTTGCTTCGGAAATGGGCGCCAAAAATGCTGTTTTTCCCATGGATAATGTGCTGAAAGAATATCTCGGTGATAGTTATGCGGGAGGTGGTGTTTGGGCGGATGCCGATGCTGTTTATGCCAAAGAAATCGAAATTGACCTGTCGGAGATTTTTCCGGTGGTGGCGGCTCCGCACCAAGTGGACAATGTGAAGGCTGTCGCCGAAGTGAGCGGAACCAAATTACAGGAAGCCATGATTGGCACCTGTACCAACGGACGGCTCGAAGATTTGCAGATAGCGGCTGAAGTCATGAAAGGCAAAAAACTTCCCCCGGACTTTCAGATGATAATTGTTCCGGCTTCACAGAAGATATACATGCAGGCCATGAAAGAAGGGCTGATTGAAATTTTCCTGAATGCCGGAGCCAACGTTTTGTCTGCTTCCTGCGGACCTTGCCTCGGCACAGGTCAGGGCATTCCGGCTGACGGGTATAATGTAATCTCCACTGCTAACCGGAATTTCAAAGGGCGCATGGGAAACAAAGAGGCCTCCATTTATCTTGCCTCGCCGGCTACGGTTGCTTATTCGGCGCTTGCCGGAAAAATAACCGACCCGAGAGGTATCGAATCCGATGATAAATTTCCATATTCCATTCCACAAACCAACACGGTAACCATTGCCGAAGACGACAACCGGCGGTTGAACGGGGTCTGGAATTATGTCGACGTAAATGATTTGAATACCGACCAGATGTTTGCCGGAAATCTGACTTACAGCGTGTTGAGTTCTGAACCGAAGAAAATTATGCCGTATCTTTTCAAAGATTTCGATGTACATTTCACCGACCGGGTTCAAAAAGGCGACATCATCATTGCCGGTGCCAATTTCGGCTGTGGCAGCTCGCGGGAGCATCCTGCCGTGGGGCTGGCTTATGCCGGCGTACAGGCGGTGATTTGTAAATCGGTAAACCGGATTTTTTACCGCTCGTCGGTCAACCAGGGGCTGCCGATTATTTTGCTTCCCAAAGCGGTAGAAGCTTACCGGCCAGGTGATATTGTCTCCATTGATTTTAAAACCGGCGTAGTAAAAGTTAACAACCAAAGTTTTACTTTTGCTCCACTTCCCGAAAAGCTCTTGGGTATTTTCCATGCACATGGGCTGGTCAACTATATTCGCGAACACAATCTTTAAAATGACTAAATTTTTGCATTATCAAATACTTAAAATCTAAAATAGCTCCACTCGCCGGTTTGCTGCTGATTATTGCCGGTTATTTCATCCTTGCACATCAGTTTCCGCTTTACAAGAAGCAGTATTTTCTGATTATTGTACTTTTTTTTGCCGATCTTTATCTGTGGTCTGCTTTGCGAAAGACTATTTTTAGTTACAAATTCTGGCACAAATATCTGATTACTTTTCTCTTTTGGCTGCCCCTTATGATGGTTGCCGTACTGATAACGGGTAGTATTTTTCGTCCGATACAGGACTGGAACGATGTTTTCAGAACTTACTGGATAGGCTTTATCCTGGTGTTTTACACGGCCAAGATGTTTCCGTTGCTTTTTTTGCTGATTGCCGATTTGTGGCGGGTCGTCCGGAGAGTTCCGATGTTTCTGAGTAAAGCCCAACGTAAAGATATTATCATGCAGGAAGAAGGTATTAGCCGGAGCAAATTTTTGCAGTATATGGGTTACCTTACGGGTGGCCTTGTGCTGGGAACTATGCTTACCGGTATGTTTAAATGGGTTTACGATTTCAACATCACCCATGAGAAACTTCATTTTGACCGGCTTCCGAAGAATTTTGATGGCTTGCGTATTGTGCAGATATCCGACCTGCATTTGGGAACATGGACCTCTGCCAAACCGTTAGAGGAAGCGATAAAAAAAATTACCGGCCTGAAGCCTGACCTTATTTTATTTACGGGTGACCTGGTAAACTTCACCACCAAAGAAGCTTTCCGGTTTGAGAAAACGCTGACACAGATAAAAGCTCCCATGGGCGTTTTTGTCACGCTGGGAAACCATGATTACGGCAACTATGTGAGATGGCCAAGCAAGGCAGCCAAACAGCAGAATATGAATCAATTGTATGCGTTTTATAAACGTCTTGGATGGAAACTGTTAAACAACCGTCATGTGAAACTGACGCGTGGCAGCCAGCAAATTGCCTTAGTGGGTTCCGAAAACTGGGGTGCTCATCTCCGTTTTCCACGAAGAGGAGACCTGAAGAAAGCAACACTCGGATTGGAGCCAAAGTTGTTTAAATTGCTTATGACACATGACCCTTCGCATTGGAATTATGTGGTTCTTCCTGAAAATTATGATATGGATCTGACGTTGTCCGGCCATACCCATGGTTTTCAGTTTGGTGTTGAAACCAAAGATTTTAAATGGAGTCCGGCACAATACCTCTACAAAGAGTGGGCCGGTTTGTACACCGACAAAGCCTCAGGAAGGCAAATCTACGTCAACCGCGGGCTGGGTTCCATCGGCTATCCCGGCCGTATTGGGATACTTCCCGAAATTACGCTGTTGGAGCTTGAGGCATGAAGATATAATCCGGGTTAATAATAGCGTGTTTTTACTTACCGCCTTTTAGTATCTGATTTCAAATGTTCGTATTTTTTTGGCAGAATATCAGATGTCATGGTTTAGATTGATATGACTGATAAGATCAATAAGATTGATAAGATTGAAAGGATAGAATAAGGTTATCAACCCCTTCAATCCCTTCAATCTCTTTTCCCGGCTTGTCTATAGGTCATTGAACTTTAATGCGCTCATTTCTTTTCTTCTTTGTTAAAAGGTGAAAGTTTCATGCTTTCCGCTGCTTTTTTATATGCTGCCCATTGATTCTTGTAAAAGTTATCGATGCGCTGCAAAGTATTATCAATGATCTGTTTCGACTGTTTAATTGCCAACTTTTGGGTTGCATTCAACGGTTCTCTTTCAAAAATGATACCGTGGGAATTCTGAAGTTTCGACATAACCAATTTTGGATTACTGTAAATTCCCTGCACATGTTTTGGTGGGAAAATAGCATCCCGGATAGCTTTTAAGGAGTCACCGGTAGCTTTGCTTAGCTTGTTGAAAGCAGCAAATTTTTTCCCTTTCTTCCGGGGCAACAGCTTGTTGACTTCCTGTATGGTTTTCTTACTTTCTTTTAATCTGTCCACAGCTTCGGCAAGAGACTGCAATTTTTTCAATACCGGCTGTACCAGCGCATAATTGGCTTTCATGGCTTCCGCCGAAAAGTTTTGACGCGGATCAGATTTTACCGTCAGCATAGTGGAATCGGAGTGGCCTTCATAGGAAAACAGGAGTTTATAAACTCCGGGGATAACATAACCACCACCGCCGATTTCATTGGCATGTTTTTTGGGTTTTGGACTGCCGGGAAAGCGGTATCCTTTGCGGTCAAGCCTCCAGTTGATACGGTTGATGCCTGTCTTAGGGACGGTAGAAAGCGTCCGGACAACCTTGCCGTTTTCATCAATTACTTTGATAGTTACTTTTTTTGCCAGAGGCTCTTTTTGTTTAGGATGCATTTTGCCGGCATGTCCGTTTTTGTTCAACGCCGGTTTTTTTGCACCTTTTTCTACCGAAAATGTGAGCATGGCTCCCATGGGTTTGTTTTGCCCGTGGAAATAACCGGCACCACCGGAAAAAACGCCGGGTTCGCCTTTCCAGCTTACTTCATAAGCCACCGGTGGTGTAAAGACATGGATAGTATCGTCGAGCAACTTTAAGCCTTTGGCTGCGAGTTCGCGCAGCGGACGGATATCGTCCAAAATGTAAATGGAACGACCGAAAGTTGCCACCACGAGATCCGCTTCACGCTGTTGGATAACCATGTCGCGGGTTGGCACTCCTGCCGGAAAGTTTTTTGTCCAGTGTGTCCAGTTTTTACCACTGTCTATGCTAATGTACAAGCCGCTGCTCGTACCGAGAAACATCAGCTTAGGTTCCACCGGATCCTGAATAAACGATAAAGCGTATCCGAAAATTTTGTCCTTGCTCAACATGTTTTCCCAACTTTTGCCATAGTTGGTCGTATGGTAGAGATAAGGTGAGAAATCGTGCTGTCGGTAATTATTCATGACAACAAAAGCTTCGCCGGCGTTATAAGTTGAAGGATCAACCTGAGCTGACCAGCTTCCTTTAGGGAGTCCTTTCATCTTTTTTACCGTATTTTCCCAATGTTTTCCGTCATCTATTGTAACCTGAACGTTTCCGTCATCTGTTCCGACCCAGATAACACCTTTTTTTACGGGGCTGGGGCCGATGGCCGTAATGGTGGTATAATTTTCGGCACCGGTGGCATCAAAAGTTAATCCACCACTCTGATCCTGCTTTTGTTTAGCGGTATCGTTGGTGGTCAGGTCGGGCGAAATGACTGTCCAGCTGTTGCCGTGGTCGGCGGTATGGAGTAGAAACTGGCTACCGAAATAGAGGCCTTTTTTGTTAAAAGGATCTGCTGAGATAGCTGTGTTCCAGTTACAACGCAAAAATTTTCCATCCGGAAGTATGGGACGAATATTTTTGGCATAGCCTGTTTTCATATCTACACGACCAAGGTGTCCTTTCTGCCACATAGCATAGCTATAGTTGTTGTTGGAAGGGTCGGGAACCACATCGAAGCCATCGCCACCCATAAGGTTTTGCCAGTAGGAATTGATAATACCACCACGTGCCCACACGTAGCCCATGCCTCTCCATGAGCCGTTGTCCTGCATGCCGCCATATACATGATAGGGCAAGTCGTTGTCCACGTTGACATGATAAAACTGTCCGACTGGCAGATTTTGCACATAACGCCATGTTTTCCCCTGGTCGTAAGTGATAGCCAGTCCGCCGTCGTTGCCATCCATCATAAATTTCGGATTTACCGGTGATATCCACCACGAGTGATGGTCGGGATGAATGTTGCGACCAATAAGTTGCTGGAAAGTTTTACCGCCATCGATACTTTTGTTTACGCGGGTGAAAAGGGTATAAACATAATTTTCATTTTTCGGATCGACATAAATGTTTGAAAAATAAAATGGCCGGTTTCCGATATTTTTGGTAGAACGAAGCTTCCATGTTTTGCCACCGTCATCAGAGCGGTAAAGGCCGTTCTTTTTCGATTCCACAAGAGCATAAACCACTTTTGGATTGCTGGCAGCCACGGCAAGTCCGATGCGGCCAAGTTCCCCTTTAGGCAAACCATCTTTAGCGGTTATTTTTGTAAAATGGTCGCCGCCATCGTAAGTAACATACAATCCCGAACCGGGACCTCCCGATTTGAAAAACCAGGGCCAGCGACGGAATTGCCAGATGGCCACAAATAATTTTTCCGGATTGGAAGGATCCATCACCATATCGGCTACCCCGGTTTGGTCGTTGACATAAAGAATTTTCTTCCATGTTTTTCCTCCGTCTTTGGTTCGGTACACTCCCCTGTTGCTGCTGGCTCCCCACGGTGAGCCTATGGCTCCCACATACACCACATTACTGTTATCCGGACTCACAATGATACGGTAGATGTTTCGGGTTTTTTCCAGTCCCATAAGTTTCCACGTGTCACCGCCATCCAGCGACCGGTAAAGTCCATAACCGGACGATAAGGTGTTACGGGGATCGCCTTCGCCAGTGCCCACCCAGATAATATCAGGATTGTGCTGGTCGATAGCAATGGCACCGATGGACAGAACTCTTTGCTTGTCAAAGACAGGTTTCCATGAAATTCCCCGATCGGTAGAACGCCACACGCCACCAGATGCAGTTCCCACAAACATAATGCGCGGGTCTTTTTGGTTGACGTCAATGGCCGTGACCCGGCCGCTCATGCCGGCGGGGCCAATGTTGCGGAATTTCATTCCGCTAAATTTAGATAAATCAAGTTGCTGTGCTGTAAGAGAAAAAGATAACAGAAGGTAAAGCAACAGCGAAAAGCTAATTGTAATTTTTTTCATTGGTGTTTGATTTATTTATAAATGATATGTTAAAGGTAGTTCCTTTCTTTTCTTCCGAATGAACATCGATGTTAAACCCGTGTGCATCCACAATTTTTTTTACAATATCCAGCCCCAGCCCGCTACCCTTTTCGCCGGAGGTGCCGAGGGTTGAATCGTTGGGAACACCGGAAAAAACAGATTTTTGGATCTTTTCAGACATCCCTATCCCGCTATCCGAAATAAGAAGTTGAACTTTACCGTTTTCCCGTTTTACTGTTATTTTGATGTGTCCGTTTTCCGGTGTGAATTTTATGGCATTTCCTATCAGGTTATTCAGTGCCTGCATAAATAACGACACATCTATCTCAATCTCAAAATCTTCAGGAACCAGCGCTTCGTATTGGATGTTTTTGGCCATCAACCTGAGTCTTGCAGTTTGAGAAACATTGTCAATCAGTTTCTTAACGAATATTTTTTCCGGTTCGAGTTTGAAATTTCCCAGTTCCAGGTTGGACCAGTGGTAAAGCCTGTCGTTATATTCAAGAAGCCGGAGCAGCTCCTCTTTCATGGACTGTAGCATCTCACGGTTGAAATCGCTCATGGTCGATAAAAGCTGTTCGTCAGTCAGTAACATTTCTGCAATACTAACCACCGAAGCCATAGGTGAACGCAAATCATGTGAAACAATGGAAACAAATTTGTCTTTATAATAAAGCAATTGTTTCAACTTCTTTTCAGTTTTTTCCAGCTTTTCATACAGAAGCTGATGTTCTCGGGCTTTCTGGATAGTTTGCTGACTTACCGGAATATCGTCATGGTTGAGCAAGCGAATCAACAGATAGTGGTTCCCGTTTTTGTTGGTGGCGAAAGCACTGATATGCAACTCCGTATCACCGACAGGACTTTCGATCCACATGCCGGAGCCCAGCAGTGTCTCCTCTTCCGTTTCCCAAAAGGATTCAGCCTCAGGAAAAAATACTTCGAGATAGGGAAAAGTTTCTAAAAGGGTTCCGGTACTTATTGCTAAGGTAAGCTGTGGGAAGTGATGCGCAAGCCAAAGGGGAATACCTCCCAAAGGTATGAATTTATCCTCTTTCGTCTTCAAAAAACTCACAATATCAAATAGATGCATGTTTCCAAAAGGATTATCAAATGAAGAATATTTTGTTTTGGCTTTATGGCTCAGTGCAAAACTATTGTCCTGTTGAATACTCTCTTCCACTTCTTTTACTACTTGTGTTACATCAGTAAATAAAATCCAGGTTTCAAGATTTTTTTCACTCAGAAACTGCACATCTATATAAAGTTTTTGCCAGTTGACATGTGGCAGATTGACAGATTTTGGCTCGGTAGCTGGAAAAAAAGCATCCAGAAAAGGAAAAGTTTCCGTTAGTGATATTCCCGGATTAAGCCTGATATGGGAGAAAAGTTTGTTGTCACCGAGGACTTCGGCTATTTCCCCGGCAGGGTTGGTTTTTACAAGCATCTCTTTGTTTACACCGGATCTTTGTTCAAACAGTTGTTCCACAATATTTTTTGGCTTATTTCCGGGCATAATGTATTCTATTTTAGCATTTTATGGGTTAGATGAATGAAAGCATCCTCAACGGTATCGCCTGTTTTGGCACTGGTGAGCATTACCTCTGTTTTCGGTGCTTTGAGCTGTTCGATATCTTCACCGGTTATTTCCCACTGATCTTTCAGGTCAGCTTTGTTTATCAGGATGATAAACGGTACTTTTCCAACGGTTTTCTCCACCAGTTTCTGCAGTTCCATACCGGTTTCTAATGAGTTTCGTCGTGTACCATCCATGACAATAAAATAACCTGACGAACCCAAAATGTAAGCAGGTTTTACTTTTTGAAACTCATCTTCGCCATGGATATCCCACAGCATGAGATTCACTTCGTCTTCGCCTATTTGAACCCTTTTCTGGTCAATTTTCACACCAATAGTTGTGTGATATTTTTCAGAAAAAATACTATTGACAAACCGTTGTACCAAGCTGGTTTTACCCACAGCAAACGCCCCAAGCATGCAAACTTTTTTCTTTATCATAAGTTCTCCGATTTTACATATTTCACTTGAAAGCTGACGGATCGGTTTTCAAATTTATTGTTGAAATTTTCAATAAACCGCACTTTAGGCACCAATACCTCTTGAGGAATTCCGTACTTAATCATCCGGTCAATAAACTGTTCGGCGCGATGCTTGGCGATGTATTTGTTCCCCTTCACTTCTCCGGCATAGCTGGTAAATGAGTTGACTACAATAACCGGAACGGAATCTTGTTTAAAACTGAAATTTAATACATCTTTTACCTCTTTTATGAGTTTGTTAAACTCTTTGACTTGCCTACTGTTTAGTTCAAAAACGTTGTATCTAAAATGAAAGGTGTATTTTTCGATTGCCAGGATATTCCTAATAACTTTTTCGTTTTTCTTTTCCAGTGCAGCCGTCACACGCAACTTTTCTACCCCGAACAGTATGGGATATTTTTCGTAAAGCATTTTTATCCATGTGGTATCGGCTGTTCCGGAAACGAAAAGTATTCCGTTGTTATATTTCATTTCTACGGTTGACGGCGGTTTCAATAGCCGGCGGGCACGTTGCAAAACCAGAGGGGCATCAAGCGATAAGTAAGGCTTGAACACAAACCGTACCGTTTTGGGCTTTAGTTCGTTCTTCTTTAAATATGATGAGGGCTTTTGTGCAAGCGGGTCGCGCATACCGTAAAAAGTCATTTTTCCAAACAGGGAATTGCCTGAACGTGTAACGACAATCCCCGGCGTGTTACGTAAATCCGTTAGCAGATGATTGTATTTCAAATGTTTATCCACACCGAAATAAATACCGTAAACGACCAGAGCAGCAATAAGAAACAGCAAAAGGATGGCAAAAACCGGTTTGTGTTTTCTTGTTGGCTTTTGTTCTTTTTGCAGACACGGTTTCAGCAGAGAGGTATCTTCCTCGAATGGGGAGACATCTCCGCCAAAGTTTTCCAGTTCGCGGTATAAGCTTACGTGAATCCCTTCAATAGTCTCTTTGAGCAAATCGTGGTAAGCTTTGGGTACATTTCCCACTACGAGTGTTGCCAGAATAGCATAAGGGCCTTGTTCAAGGAGGATGCGCATGTTTCCCACACTTATTTCCTCAAGTTTATTCTCTTTTTTATTTTTAAAGGAATCCTGAACAAAATCTTTAATGGCTGAAAGCATGGAAGAGACCATGTCAGCATTTGCTATGTTACTCTGTTCGTCATCAGTTGCCTGCGCCAATAAAAGACCAGTTGTTTTATGAATTAGAAAGACCTGTTTTACCTGATATATATAGGCGTGTGACAGGACTATTTCGCTGTATTTCCGCCCACTGAAAAGTGCTTGCAGCCGCCATCCCAAACGTTTGAATGAGAAGCTGTGTTCCAGTGTATTATTCAGGCTGTCAAGCATCTGTTTAATGTCGGCAGCCACTGCTTTGCGGATAGCAGGCATCATAATAGGGAAGAGAATATCAGCCAGAGTTTCAGGATCTTTCTGAATACTTTCGCGCAGGGCTTTCTCAATAAGTGGGAGCAACGATTCCATGCTAAGGTCACCGGCATCAATCATCTTACGGATAGAGAGTGGTAGTAACCGGCTAATCTCTTTTGAGAAAGTTTCCGGGTCTTTTATCAGTGTGTTTAATTGCTGTAACTCTTCCTTGTCCAGTCCGGTGAAAATCTGGCGTAATTCATGAAGCTGATCAGCGGCTATGGCTTTTAGTAATTGCTTGTTTATATTTTCTCTTGCCATGGATTTCAACAACAATTATATAAAGAAATTGTATTATAAATTCTTATTTAAGTTTCTGAATCATAAGGCCGAAGAGCTCTGCGATCTCCACTTTATTCACCTTGGATTCTTCAAGCTTTTTCATACTTTCCAAAAGTTCGGTTTTCAACACTTCCAGTGCTTCTGTATTTTGAACATGTTGCTGTTCGGAAAATGTTTTTAGCATCTTATCATACTGTGCAACATTTGAAGCTACGGATGTTTTCATTTTCTGCCAAGCCTCCTGCCATTCTTTTTCAAGTGCTTTTTTGTCTTGTTTTTCCTCTTTCAGCAGTTGCATTATAGCTTCCATCCGTTTCTTATGGTCTGCTTCCTGCTCTTTCAGTTTTTCTTCAAGACTTTTTACCTGGTTTTCGATAATGCCAGCCATTTCCTCTCTAAGCTCCCCCAACCTGGCATCAAGTCCTTGTAACTCATTACCAAACAAAATTTCCTTAATACGCGAAAGGTCTTTACGTTGGTCATTAGCCTTATTCATTATTTTGAGTTTAATCACTTATGAAATTCTGGTATAAAGATAAAAAAAATATGGACATTTGCGAATGAGCTGTGCTTTCGGTTATGGTATCAAGGTGTTCAGACAGGTTCAGGTGTCGAAAATCATTTATCCTGTTTCCTATTGCGCCAGATTAAATCGCAGCGTAAAACCGCCGCTGGTAGTGGCATTGGCCAGTTGCGACGAAATGTAGGGTGTATTTTTATTCATGTTGAAATAGGCTCTGAACTGCAGGCTTTGGCTTAGGTTATAGTCAGCTGAGAAATTGAGTGTAAACTGTTTGGATCCTGCCGAAACCTGGTTGCTGCTTTCATCAATACGTCTTAAGATAGTTTTGTTATCACGAATACCCACGTCCAGCTTCAGGTTCAGGTCTGTGTTATATTTTCTGCTTTTACCACCCATAAAATTCCCAACAGAAAATTTTAGCCCTCTTATTCTGTAACTCATGCCGATTACAATCTCTTTACTGTCAATTTCCGTGAGCTGGTTGTTAACAAAACTTATGATTACATTTCGTGATTTTTTATATTCAAGCCTTCCTCCAAAGCTGTTTTTCATAGTAAAATCTATACCAATCAGCGGGCTGTATTGTTCGATGAACGACACAACCCCGATATCGTATTGGTTAATGAAGTTATTACTATTGTCGAAAGTCTTTCCGGGATTTTCCGGATCATAAATCACATTGGTTTTCCAGGCATTGATACTTAGCAACGAACGATAGCCGTGGCTAATGTTAAACCCTCTGAAGATATTACCCAAAGCTTTGATTTTAATCAGGCCGCTGAAGGTTATCCGCCAGTTAGGAAACGGAAAGACGGGAAACGGATTGGAGATTCCGACTTTCCCTGCATTTTTTCCGGAGTAGGCCGCCAGAAAAGAGTAATACATTACCTGTTGCTGGGTTGAACTGTATCCCAGTGGGAAATAGTCGCCGGCAGTACTGTCATAAACATATTGTCCCGACCAGTCCGGGTTATCCCGGGCAAGCCGTTCGGCAACCTCTTTGCGGTTAGCCTTGAACCGTTCAAAAGTTGGAGAGAAGTTATCTTGGTTGCTTTTCTCGAACGAAGTGGCAATAAACGGGTAGGAAATACTGAAGTTACCGGCTTCCTGTGGTATATAATTTACAAAGTCGTTGATTGACGGGTTATAACGATAATAAGAGGTGTAGTTCTTTGAGAATACACGGTCGCCGTCCAAGTCAATCTTCACAAAATTCAGGATGTTGGTATTGACCTTGTACGACATGTGTTCGGTAAGTTTGGTAATATATGCCTGGTTCAGGATGGTGTCGTAGGTAATCCACCCGTTTTGTGCGGCTCTCCGGCGAATATCTTTCTGGCTGCCGAGAACAAAGCCCATGCCGGGCGCACCATTAGTGACGTTGATACCGACGAGATCGGGCACAGGAACAAATCCGGGCAGCTGTGTGCCATCGGAACGCCGGTAAACAAAGCTTACCCTTTTCACCAGCATCAAAAAGCGCAAAGCACCCTCTCCAATAATCTTTCCTACGCCCGGTCCTGTCCGTTTTTTCTTCGTAGAATCACTGACTGACTTTTGTTTACTCCGCGGCCCAAAACCCATTCTACCCTGTGGTCTGCCTCTCCTGTTTGGTCGGTTCAGTTTTTTCAGATAGGGAATTTTGTTATACAAAGTATTAAAATCGGCACTGGCATTGAACTGTATGTTTCTGGCATTTTCCACCGTGTTCCCGAACCGTTGTTGAATAGCAACCGGAGAAGCATTCCAATTATATTGTACCTGGTAACTTGCCGAGCTGTTAAGCCAGTTGGTTAGCGGGAGCTTGGAAAGCGGTAACCGGTAGGTAACTTTTATCGACTGGTTAAAATTTTGCAGAGTCCCCATGGCCAGAATCTCATTCCATACATCACGTTTATATTCTTGCCATTCCCGGGTGTGCTTATCCGGATATATCTGTGGTTCACGGATGTATGCTTTGGCTCCGGCTACGTAATCCAGCGAAAGGGAATGGGAAAAATCATATTTGAAAGAGTAATCTCTGTTGTATTTCCAGTCGCGCTTGTAGGTAGGCCTGATGATAATATCGCCAAAACTTTTGTTGCGGTACTGGCGGTAATTGAATATCCTGTTCATGCTAAAGCGGAATGAGAAGTTTTTAGGCCACAGATAAACATTGAAATCCCGAATCCATCTGAGCCATGGGGACGAAACACTTTTGCTTTTTGCGAAGGGTTTAAAATTCTTAGGCCTGGTACTAAAATTGTATCCTAACCCGCCCTGATAAGTTTTCAGATGTTCACTGGCAATATCAATATTCCGATGATAAATCTGTGAGTAAGCAAAAGAAAGATTGAAATTTTCCAAATCGTAAATCTGTGGTTTTTTGTTTTTGTTTTTCCCGGTGTTTATGCGCTCTTTACGCAAGTTCATTATGTTGAAACTCGTACGTCGTGTGTAATCGATGGTCATCTTTTTTACAGAATCACGTTTGGCTTTGTTCACGAAAGTGTTCAGGTCGTCTTTCAGCTTGGTATCAGGGTTTAACGGATTGTATTTAGGAGTACTAATACTTTTCCCATAATCGAAATGGACAGGTATTATCAGTCCCGTCTTTTTAGGAAATAGCTTACCGAGATCCAAATCTGTGGCAACAGTATAATTTACAATGTTGTCCTGTGATATGACATTCAGCTTCTGGTCAAGAGTTCCAAAACCTGAAGAAGAATATGCACCATTGACCATCACACGACCGAAATCGGAGAGGTTGGCCTCCAATCTTCCCGTACCTGCCCATCCCGGTTTTTTGTTAAAATCGGTAAGACGCAGTTCGTCCACCCAAATGATAGCATCTTTCTTTTGCCCATCGTCCTCCAGATTGGTACCTTTCCTTTTGGGATTTCGTACGCCAATCAATATCCCTTTCACATCGCTAAAACTTGGGTTTCCAACCACGGTAATTTTGTTTCCGCCATCGTAGGTTACAAAGGGTCTGTTCAGGCTAACATCTGAATTGGGATCACGCATGGCCACGTTACGTTCCTGTTTAGCTTTAACAAGTTTGTCCAGTACAATTACCATGCGGTTTTGTTCCGGCCAGATGGCATTCGGGTCAGCAGAAGAGGTGTACCAGGGAGTAACTTTCAGCGGCATTTCATATTCGTAATAATTTCGCGTAAAGTCGGACCCCATACGAATGAAAACCGTCAGGTCACCATCTTTCAGATATTCGTTGGCCAGCAACTTTTCCGCGTGCACATACATTTTTATCTTTTTGTACTGCCGGAAGTCGAAACTTGTGTTCTTGTAAGCGCCACGCGCATCGCCATCTAACAAATTGGCCACTGTAAACTGAAGCGATTGCTCGTTAAGTCTGACGTAGTTGGTTGTACCAAAATTTACTTCTCTTTTAATGCCGGGAGGGACAACATAAGGAATAGGTATCCGGTTGGAGTTTTCCTCTATGTTGACAGTAGAAATAACAAATTTGGTTTTATTTCCGGCATCCCCCGGAAGATATTCTCCCTGAGCAAGTAAAGAATGCAGATAGTTTCTCCACTCTCCCCTTACCAGTCCAAAAGTAGCAAACCGGCAGATAATCGGCTCTGAGAAACCTCTCATAAATACCCGCATAAAACGGATAGACTGAAAGTTGTTGATATTCCCCACTACCTTTGTTGGCAACTGTACAGGTACTTTAAACTGATACCATTTCACACTGGTTATGTTGCCGTTGGGAAGGCGAATATTTCCGGCTTCGCGTACGTCTGTGATATAATTCTCCCCCACTACCATCTCTGTTGGATTGAGGTTTATCCGGTACTGGAAATAGCGTTCCGACTCATTCAGGGTGTTGTCGTGGTTAAGGTCTTCCTGGTTGGGCAGGTTTGTTGCACTGGTATTGTATGACTCGGGGTTTTCGGCATCGGTGGGGGAATTCCCTTCTGAATTATTGTAATTTTTGTAGCGTTCCGAGATACTCGAATATTCCGGATTGTTATCATAATCTGTGCCACGGTAATAGTGATAGTCGTCTCCCGAAGGGTCTTTTTCCGCTTTCTTATACGCTTCGGAGCCGGTGCCATAACGGTCATTGATAATTTTCAGAAAGTTGTTTTTGAAGAAAGAATCCTCATCCTTATCTCCCAGTCCGTCATAACCTACATCCTGATACTTTCGTGATCCGGGAATATTGCTAAATGATTCTACCAGTGCCTGTTTTGTGGGTACACGTCCCCACAGGGTGGTGTCCACATCCTTGACTACGGCGGAGGTAGGGAGTCCGTTTTCGTAACTTTTGCGGCCATCACGCAAAAGGTCTTCAGACACATCGCCCAGGTCAATGTATAACTGACCGCTGTTGTTGGAGCCTTTCGTAAAGGGATCCATCATCCAAAATTCGACATACTGAATGTTAGCTGCTTGAAAATCAGTAGTTTCCAAACTACGCATAACACCCCCCCAGCGTGTTTCGGGTCGTGCCAGACTGCCATCTGAATTCATGCCGGCGGAGTATGGCGTGGGCTTCACATCGTAGTTATACGGCCCCCTTTCCGAAGGATAAAAGGCCAGATTCAACACCGGAATATTGGTAATGGTTCCGTTGGGAATGTCTCTGTTGGGGAAAACCTCTGTTTCCAGTACCTGACGGGTGGAATTTTTAGAAATCTCATCTTTTGAAATATTCGGTGGACGATAAATGCCACGCGTATCATAAAAAATTGTGGGGTCAATCACATACCATGCAAATTTGGCTCTGTTTTTTCCATAGTCCAGGCCGGTGTGTGAGTAGGCTTCCGGGAAAAGATTGGGTTGTCCCTGCGGGGTGCTGGCCAAAAACCATGAACTTACACTCATGAGGTCGATGGTCGATTTGGCTCCTTCAAAATCATCGATGTAGCTGGTTCCTGATTTTCCCACCGTTTTGGAGTGACCGGGTAAGAACTGGGCCATTTCGGCATTAATATTAATTTTGGAGGAGATGCCGGGGTTGGTTCCCGGCAGGCTGGCAAAAATCTTCGAAAGCCATCTGGAATTTTTGCTGTAAGCCATATCAAGTCCCCAAATAGTATTGGAAATAGGATCCTCGCCATAATTTACCTTTTGTGTCAGGGGTCGTTCGTGGAGATTCAACAGGGTTCCACCCAAATGCAGGTTTTTACTGAATTCGTGGTCAATATGAATTCCCATCATCCGCTTTTGCTGCAGGTTGAACATGGAATTATTTTCAAGCGAAACATGAATAGGCGTTCCCGAATTCAGGATTCCCTGGTTCAGAATGGTTACCCTCCCCAAAGTGTAATCCACAGTATAGTCCACATTTTCCGTAAGTGGAACGCCTCCGGCAGTAACTTTCACCGAACCGGGGGGGACGTTCATGGCGTTGAGGCTAATATCAGCACCTGATTGTGATTTGTAATAGCCTTCAATAATGTATTTGTTCTTATCGGGAAACTGCTCTGCGCCAGTTTTGGTGAGGGTATATAACGAATCGAAAGAATACTTGTTAGCAAGGTCCGGATTGTTGGGGAAAACCGAATCGCGAATGTATTCTCCGAAAGGTTCCAGCACGGTAAAATACAACCGCCCGTTGCCGGACTGAAACGTACCCCCCTGCGTAGCGGCTCCATCTATAAAATCAAAAAAGCCATCTCCACCGGGAATCGGGTTCAACTGCTGGTCCAGGTTATCCAGCCCCAGCACATGAATCAAAGGAACCCCTTTCACCCCGGGAGGTCCTTCGGTGAAATAACCTGTAGGAACATCCTGGTTGTTACCGGAGTAGAGGATGTTAAGAATGAAACCCTGAGACTGTACCTGATATGCGCCAATGGAATAGACATTTTTCATCATCAGGTTCCACATGGGCATGTGTGTATTCAAGGTATTGCTTTTCAGAAGTTTAACAATCAGATTTTTAGGAGATGTGATGCCCTGGTCTGAGAATTCTCCAATCTGGAAAACACTGTCGTGTCCAATAACAGTGTATTGGACGGCAACGGCAAGCACCTGATCCCGGTTTAAGGATGTGTTCAGGGAGATAAAACCCAGTTTTTTGTTTACAGTGAATTCCGAAGGTTTCAGGCGGCGGGCATTTTCAAGTTTCACAAAATCCTGACCGGCAACAAAATAATTATTTTTTCCTATGTCCAACGGGTCACCGGTGAGGTAAGTGGATACCGTGTTGATGTTGCGCAGTTGGGCGGTATCCATTCGCTGAATAAGATCGTTGGAGTTGTTGGTGGGAATGATACTGCCCGGTGTCGGATGAACGTATTTGTTGAAAATCTCTTTTTGTTTTCCTTCGGCCAGGTCGGTAAAGGCGATGATGTTGCGGTTTTCCTCTGTTGCAGGACCGATATTGGTGACCCAGACCTCTATTTTGGTGATGTTTATATCCGAAGTGATGATTGGCAATGTACTCAGCGCTTCTTCATAGTGGTCGCGGAAAAATTGACTCAAAAAGAAGTGCCGGTTGACTTCGTAATCCAGCGGGGTTAGCTTAAAGCTGTTTTGCTGAGCACCGTTTTGTACAGTGATATTTTTTGTCTCGCTTTGCTGTTGCGAGAAAACTGCCGTAACGGAGGTTTTCCCAAACTGTAGTTTGGTCTTAATACCAAACAGGCTTTGCGCGCCGGTAATCAGGGTGGAGTTTAGCGGCAGGCTTACGTTCCCTGCTTCAATACTTTGGATGATATCATCTTTATTCCCCTGGTATCTCAATTTTAACTGATTTTCAAAATTAAAGGAAGATTCGGTGTTGTAAGCGGCTTTAAAGGTAAGTTTTGTCCCTATTCTGGCCGTTACGTTCATCTGTATCTTTTCGTTAAAATCGAAATTGGTGGTGTGTCGCTGCCGTACATCCAATGCCGGATCATCCCGGTAATTGGAGAGAACGCCGAAACTTATTTCTGCTGATCCCTGAGGTCGAATGTCGATGGCATTGCTTCCAAAAATCTGCTCAAAAGCTTTACCCTTGATGTAAAGTTTAGGAATGAGACGTTTCCCTTTGTCTGTCCCTGCTGTCAGAGCATTTTGCTGCCAGTATTTTTCCACCCCTCTTTTCATTTCCAGTTTCTGATAGTCATTAAAATCCATAGTGGTGGGTGTACGGTATTCAAAATAACCTACTTTGGTAATAAATTCATACGAATTGGTTTTTGGATTATAGATAATCTCCTGTTTGATGTTGCTTGGATTTTTAAGAAATAACGGACTCTCGTTAAGGGTATCGAGATAAGGGTTTCCGGTAACTTCACGGAATGGATAAATCAGCTGATTGTGAAGGGTATCAGTTAAGGTACTGTCTGCCGTTTGTGCAAAAACGGAGCTCCCTGTCAGCATAGCAATTACAGCCATAGCCGACACTAAAAACAGTTTTCGCGAGAAGTAATGATTAATATCCCTCAACTTAATTTTTTTAGCTAACATGAGCCGATAAAGGCACTTTTGTATCTATAAGTTTTTTAAAGCTTCTTTTATCAATGCCTCAACATTGTCAAAGTCCGACTGCTTCAGGACCTTGTCCAGCACTTTTGAGGCGGTAGTTCTGTTAAAACCAAGGATTAACAACCCTGATAACGCTTCATTTTTCATTGTATTGTGGGAAATGCCAACTTTGTCGGGGAAGAACTCCTGTTTTATAAGTTTGTCTTTCAGATCCACTACTATACGCTGGGCTGTTTTTGCGCCAATACCTTTGACGCTTTGCAAAATAGTTGCATCACCTGCCGAAATAGCATTATATGCTTCTGCCGTTGTTAGAGACGAGAGTACCAGACGGGCTGTGTTGGCACCTACTCCCGAAACAGAAATCAGTGCCCTGAATAAAAAACGTTCAGCTTTATCGGCAAAACCATAAAGAATCTGTGCATCTTCTCGAACCACAAAATGAACATAAAGCTTTACAGACTCGCTATCCTTGATTTTTTCAAAAGTATTAAGCGAAATGTTAATCAGGTAACCTATTCCCTGATTGTCAATGATGACATAGGTGGGATTTTTCTCCACCAATCTTCCGCTGAAATATTCGTACATGTTGTTGTCGGGTTTTGTTTGCGTAACTAACTTAAAAAACAAAAATACGATTTATCCTTAACGATGAACGGAAGAAAGCTTTTTTTTCATAAACCTGCTTCCTCTGTTTTATTACTTTTGCAAAAATATTTTCACTATGGATGAGCAAGGACTTACCAGCATAGCTGAACTGGGCGAATTCGGACTGATTGACCATCTTACGAAAGAGATAAAACTAACACAAAAGTCAACGGTTACCGGTGTGGGCGACGATGCTGCCGTTCTAAATACGGGGGGTGAAAATTACACGCTTGTCTCAACCGATTTGCTCATCGAAGGGGTTCATTTCGACATGGCTTATACACCTTTGAAACATCTGGGGTATAAATCTGCCATTGTCAATTTCTCGGATATGGCGGCTATGAATGGTATTCCACTGCAAATTGTTGTGAGTCTCGGTATTTCATCTAAATATTCCCTGGAGGCGCTGGAAGAATTTTATGCCGGTATTAATAAAGCCTGCGAACTTTATCATGTCGATTTTGTGGGTGGCGATACCAGCATCAGTCTGCACGGGTTGTTTATTTCCGTGACGGTGATTGGCGAGGTGGAAAAAGATAAGGTTACTTACCGCAAAGGAGCAAAACCAGGTGATATTTTATGTGTTACAGGTGATTTGGGTGGTGCTTACATCGGATTGTTGTTGCTGGAGCGGGAAAAAAAGGTTTTTCAGGCTAACCCGGATATGCAACCCGAAATGGCAGGCAAAGAGTATATTCTGGAAAGACAGCTAAAACCGGAAGCCCGTACCGATATGGTGAAAAAGTTGAAAAAAGAAGGGGTTGTCCCTACGGCCATGATCGATATTTCTGATGGACTGGCTTCCGAAGCGCTACATATTTCCAGGTCTTCCGGCACCGGCGTGGTAATTTATGAAGAAAAGATTCCTGTTGACCAAAACACTTTCGATACTGCCCGTGAATTTGATTTGATTCCCTCGTTGGCGGCACTGAACGGTGGTGAAGATTATGAGTTGCTCTTTGCTGTAGCACAAAAAGATTATGAAAAAATAAAGGACATGTCCGGTGTCAGTATGATCGGTTATATAACGAAAGCCGCAGAGGGGAATAAGCTAATAACGCCTGATAACCAGATGATTGAACTAAAGGCGCAGGGTTGGGACGCATTGAAAAAATAGAAACAGAGCCCTGCTTTTTGTTTTTTGCCCATAAGATTGTTCTCCTGATACAAGTCAAAAGATTTTATATCTTTGCTTTATACCATCGAAAGTACCATAATGATTTCAACGCATACATTTGTTTCTGTGTCGTTTAGTGACTTTAAGGTTAAATTTAAACATGCACTGAATGCAATTGAGTTTAAACCTACACTGGCATTTGCCTTTATATCTGTTGGATTTTCTTTTCCTACTCTTATAGATATGTTCAGAGAAGAAAAGATTGCCTTGTTCGGAAGCAGTACCGGGGGAGAAATTTTGTTTGATAAGGAGACGGAATATGTTGGCAATAAGTCTGCCGTTGTTGTTTTGACGGATATACCATCTTCGGATTTTCAGCTACATTTTGTGAATCGGGGCAAGCTTTCTTCCTTTGAATTGGGGCAGGCTCTGGGAGATGTAATAGTAGCTTCATTCAAACATTCGTCAGCGATTATTGGCAGCAGCGGCATCCTAACGGATGGGCAGGCTTTGGTAGAAGGTGTTCTAAGCAAAACCGGAGATAAGTTTGTTATGTTTGGCGGGCTTGCAGGGGATGATGCGCTTTTTGAGAAGACTTTTGTTTTTACCGAACGGACTATTTCCGATGATGGAGGCCTTGTTTTGGTTTTTGACCGGGATAAAATTGAATTGTCGGGGATGTCCAGTAGTGGCTGGATTAGCCTGGGGGCAGAGTTTACTGTAAACAGGGCTATAGGAAACATCGTTTTTGAAATTAACGGCCTGCCTGCACTCGATATGTACATGAACTACCTGAACGTAAAAGAAGATGACCTGCCGGGCATTGGGATAGAATATCCTTTTATGGTGAAAAAGAGTGACGGCACTTCCGTTTTAAGGGCTGTTACCGGGATTGATAAAGAGCAACGCAGCTTAATATTTGCAGGCACTGTTTCGCAGGGTTCTACAGTCTTTTTTTCTACCTCTCCCGGGTTTGAGATAATGGAAAACACACGGGATAAGATTATTTCTTACTATAATGAAAACCCAAAAGCCGATTTGATGCTGCTGTTTTCCTGCATTGCCCGCCACATTGCATTGGGCCCGTTGATCTCTACCGAAATAAAACTGGCGTCCATAAAATGGAGAAAACCGTTAGTCGGGTTTTTTACTTACGGCGAGGTAGGCAACAACAAAAACGGCAATTGCTCTTTTTATAACCAAACTTTTACGCTGGCTTTGATAAGAGAAAAGAGGAAATAAAGCATTATGCAGAAAATTATTCAACAACTGTCCAATCAAATTGACCGCTTGAATGAGGTAGAAGACCTTACAAGGCTGAAACTGGAGATGCAGGAAGAATTAAGCCGGCTGGCCATGGAGATTGATATTATCGATTTTAAACTACAACGGGCTTTAAAGGATAAAAGTGTTGTCAACTCGCTGCTCACCAAGACCTCCGAGGATTTAAAAAGTGCACTCCAAAAACAGGAAAGTCAGGCTGAAATGCTGAACATTCTTTTGGATACTATTCCCGCATTGGTCTATTTTAAAGATAGTGGTCTTCGTTATCAGATTGTAAATAAAGCTTTTATAGAGTTTTCCGGACTCGCACGTACCGATGTGATAGGAAAGACACTAAAAGAGGTTTTCCGTCATTATCTGCCGGAAGGGGAATACCAGACACTTGAAAAACGGGTAATTAAAGAGGGTAGCTTTTTTTATAATGTGGAAGAGCTGGTTGAGCAAAACGAAAAAAAAATATGGGTACATACCAACATTGCTCCGGTACGCAGTAATGAAGGAGAAATAATTGGATTGATTGGCATTTCCTGGGATATAAGCAGTCAGAAGAACTACGAACAGCAGCTTAAACATGCCCGTGATATGGCAGAGGAAGGAGTGCGTAGCAAAGATCAGTTTCTCACCAATATGAGCCACGAGATAAGAACCCCCCTAAACGGAATTATTGGCATGGCGGATATCCTGAACCAGACAAGCCTTCAAAAGAAACAGAAAGATTATCTAATTAATTTATTGAATTCTGCGAGACATTTGATGAGCCTCATCGAAGATGTTTTTGAGTTCTCGGCTATGGTAACGGGCAAATACAAACCGGAAATGGGTAAGTTTTCTTTGTCACAGCTCATGGATCAGGCTGGAGAGAAATTCAAAAAGGAAGCAGAAAAAAAAGGAATAAAATTTCGGAGAGAAATCGACTCGGAACTGCCGGAGTTTTTTGTCGGCGACAAAGGTTCCCTGCGTATCGTGTTGCGAAACCTATTAAGCAATGCCATTAAATTCACCCACGAAGGCCATGTGGTACTGAGTGTTAAACCTGAGAAGGCATCAAAAAACGGTCAGCTTTTGGTAAGGTTTGAAGTAGAAGATACCGGTATTGGAATAAAAGATATTCACTTGAATAAAATTTTTGAAAGCTTCTCACAGGTGGATATTTCTACTACCAAAAACTATCAGGGAACTGGGCTGGGACTTGCTATTTCAAAAAGCCTGGTAGAAATTATGAAGGGCAGGATTGGGATGCAAAGCTCCGAAGGGAAAGGCTCTGTTTTTTGGTTTGTCATCCCTTTGAAAGCGGAAATGCCCGAAGAAGAAACTTTTGATGAAGCAAAGATTATTGAGCTGCTGAAAGCATTCAGGATTCTTATGATAGAAGATAACCTGATTAACCAAAAGATTAGTAAGGTAATTTTCGAAAAAAACGGATGTAAACTTGAAGTGGCCAACAATGGTAAAGAGGGGCTGGAGAAGTATGTAGATAACCCGTATGATCTGATACTTATGGATATTCAAATGCCGGTTATGGACGGCCTTGAGGCAACACGAAAAATAAGACAGTTTGAGAAAAAACAGGGTAAACGCCATGCTTTGATTGTGGCACTAACAGCCAATGCCCTGGAATCGGACCGTAGAAAAACCAGAGAAGCGGGTATGGATGGCTTCATTGCTAAACCTTTCATTCCCAAAGAACTATTTAAAACCCTGCATAACCTTATTATCAATAAATAACAGATGGGTGTTGTCGAATTCTTTGCGTTGGTGCTTTCGGGTGTTTTGGTAGGGTTTATCAACACACTGGCAGGCGGGGGAAGTATTATTTCGTTGTCGATATTGATTATGCTGGGGCTACCGGCCACAGTGGCAAACGGCACAAACCGCGTGGCTATTGCGTTGCAAAATCTGGTTGCTGTTTCCAGCTTTAAACAACAAAAGGTGCTGGAATTGCGAAAGGCGCTCTACCTTTCCATTCCCGCTATTTTAGGTTCGCTTGTAGGGGCATGGGTAGCTGTTGACATTAGCGAAGCTGTTTTTGAGAAGGCCATTGGTGTCATTCTACTGGTAATGCTCGTTTTTGTTTTGTTCAAACCGCAGCAGTTTATTTACGGCAGAGCTGAAATTAGCAACAAACCGGTACGCTGGATTACCTATGTTGCTTTCTTCTTTATTGGTATTTATGCTGGTTTCATCCACATGGGGGTGGGCTACTTTTTGCTTGCAGGTATTGTGCTGGGTGCCGGATACGATTTGGTCAAGGCCAACGCTATTAAGGTATTGATAATTCTGGCTTATGCGCCTTTTACACTGGCCATTTTTTATTTTAACCATGAGATTAACTGGACTTTTGGATTGGTGATGGCTTTGGGAAACATGGTCGGCGCATGGATTGCCTCGCGTATGGCGGTAAAAAAAGGAGTATCCTTCGTAAAATGGGTAATTGTGCTGGTCATCTTAATGACGGCGGCTCAAATGTTTGGTATTTACGATTTCAAAAGCCTGTTTCTGCCCTTTTTGAACAGCCCATCTGTACATTTGTAAACTATTTTAAACTCAATATTCTATATTATGAAAAATTATCTTCTCGGTCTTATTTCACTGGCACTACTGACTTTTTCATCTTGCCAGCCAACCAAACCTCATAACGAGAAAATTCTCGGAAAATATGTACTGGTCATTCATGGCGGTGCAGGGGTGATTGAAAAAAAACTGATGACGCCCGAAAAGGAAAAGTTGTATCATGATAAGTTGCAACAGGTTATTGACTCGGGTGTCTTTATACTGAAACGGGGTGGCTCGGCACTGGATGCGGTTACAAAATGCATCACCATGATGGAAGACTCCCCGCTTTTTAACGCCGGCAAAGGCTCTGTCTTCAACGAAAAGGGTCAAAACGAAATGGATGCCTCCATAATGGATGGCAAAAATCTTATGGCGGGAGCAGTAGCCAATGTGCACACTATCAAAAATCCCATTTTGGCGGCACGTGCGGTTATGGAACATACTCCCCACGTTTTGCTTATTTCTAAAGGAGCTGAGATTTTTGCAAAAAAGCAGGGTCTGCAAATGGAGGACAGTAGCTACTTTTTTACGGAAAACCGCTGGAAATCATACTTGAAGGTAAAAGCCAAAATGGCGCAAGGTGAAAAACATGGAACTGTGGGTGCGGTAGCTTTGGATAAACAGGGAAACTTAGCTGCCGGAACCTCCACTGGCGGAATGACTTACAAAATGGTTGGCCGGGTGGGTGATTCTCCTATCATCGGTGCCGGCACTTACGCTGACGATGCTACCTGTGCCGTCTCAAGTACCGGCCACGGAGAATATTTTATACGTAATGTGGTGGCATACGATATTGGCGCATTGATGAAATATTCCGGCCTTAGTTTGAAAGAAGCTGCCAATTATGTTATCCTCGTCAAGCTGAAAAAGCAGGGTGGCGATGGCGGTATTATTGCTGTGGATCGTAACGGCAATTTCACCATGACTTTTAATACGCCCGGAATGTTCCGCGCCTATGCCACCTCCAATGGATTCCATGGGGTGGGCATGTATGGTGATGAAAAATAGTTTCCTTTTCCGGTAGCATCCATGGTTTTCTATTTTATGGTATTACAGAAACTGTTCAAGCTTTCCGGCTTCTTTTACACGGACACCCTTGGGAGTATCCTCAAGTGTGCAGGCTTCATGATAAATATCGTGTTCAAAAAACAGAATATAATCATCTTCCAAAGCCTCTGTGTAAAAGCGTTCCCGGTCTTTTAGCGTAAGCAATGGCCGGGTATCATAAGCCATAATCCATGGCATGGGTATGTGTGCAGCCGCAGGCATAAGGTCGGCCATGAAAACCACCGTCTTCCCGTTGACTTTTATGTGAGGAATTAACTGGCCATCGGTATGACCGGAATAGAGTTTGAAAAGGATATCAGGGATGTATTCACCCTCTTCTTCAAATAGCTTCAGGTGGCCACTTTCCTCAACAGGTAAAATATTTTCTTTTAAAAACGATGCCTTTTCGCGCCGGTTGGGAAGTGTTGCCCAGTTATATTGTTTCCGGCTTGCCCAGTAGGTAGCATTAGGGAAAGCCAGTTCAAAACCGGTTTTGTCGTTAGTATATTTCACGCTGCCTCCACAATGGTCAAAATGCAGATGGGTAATCACCATATCGGTAATTTCCTCCGGTTTTACGCCGGCTTTTTCCAGTGAAGACACCAGTGAGTCCTCTCCATTCAGGTAATAATGTTTGAGAAACTTTTCGTCCTGCTTATTGCCAATTCCATTGTCAATCAGTATCTTTCGGTCGCCATTTTCTACCAAAAGGCATCGCATAGCCCAGTTTGTGAGATTATTTTCATCGGCGGGATAAACTTTCGACCACATTACTTTGGGCACTACACCAAACATGGCACCACCATCCAATTTTAAATTTCCTGTTTCTATGGGTGTTAATTTCATCTACTTCTGTTTTTGAGTATTGTTGACTGTATCCTTAATTATTTGCCCCAAATTTACAAATTTTCTGTTTAACGATTTCCCAAAAAGGTCGTTCGCCAAAAAGATAAACTTTTGTATTTTTGCCTGCATTATGCAAGAAAAAACTTCCTTTACCAAAGCCGGAAATATCGTTGACCTGCAAAATGAGAAAATTTTCAAAGGTCATGTTTATGTTGAAGACGGTTATATCAAATCCATTGTACCGGATGATGGTGTAACGGAAGAACAAACCCTTTTGCCCGGCCTGATAGATGCCCACATACACGTGGAAAGTTCCATGCTGATACCCTCCGAATTTGCCCGTCTTGCAGTGGTACACGGAACGGTGGCAACCGTCTCCGATCCGCACGAAATTGCCAATGTGCTGGGTATTGAGGGGATTAAATTTATGATTCAAAATGGAAAAAAAGTACCTTTTAAGTTTTATTTCGGTGCTTCAGCCTGTGTTCCTGCAACCCCTTTTGAGACCTCAGGAGCCAGTCTTGGTGAAAAGGAACTGGACTACCTGCTTTCCCTTGACGAGATAAAATATCTTTCGGAAATGATGAACTTTCCGGGGGTCATCAACCGGGTTCCTTCGGAGATGAAAAAAATTGAGATTGCCAATAAATACCACAAGCCTGTGGATGGCCATGCCCCCGGTGTAAAAGGTGAAGATGCCCGTAAATATGCTTCTGCCGGGGTGAGTACCGACCACGAATGTTTCACGTTGGAAGAGGCACTGGAGAAAATTCGTTTTGGTATGAAAATTCAAATTCGTGAAGGAAGTGCTGCCAAAAACTTTGAAGCACTCATCGATTTGATGAAAGACCACGCCGACAAAGTCTTGTTTTGCTCAGACGACCGCCATCCCAATGACCTCGCTGCGGGCCACGTAAATGATATGATAAAACGGGCTGTGGCAAAAGGCTATGCTCCGCTGAAGGTTTTGAAAAGTGTGATTATCAACCCTATCGAACATTACAAATTAGATGTGGGTATGTTGCGTGAAGGCGACCCGGCAGACATGATTGTGGTAGATAATCTTGAGAATTTTAATGTGAAAGAAACTTACATTCAGGGGCAAAAGGTAGCGGAAGATGGTCGCTGCCTCATCCTTTCGGTGGAAGAAGAAATACCCAATAAATTTCTGGCTGAAACAATTTCGGAAGAAGATATCCGTGTGGAAGATCAAGGCAGGAAGATTAAAGTCATCGAATCCTATGATGGTGAACTGATAACCGGCATTCTGGAAGCTTCGCCAAAAGTTGTGGCAGGCAATGTGGTAAGTGATGTGGATAATGATATCCTGAAAATGGTTGTGCTGAACCGTTATGAAAAAGCAAAACCGGCAATGGCTTTCATTAAAAATGTCGGGTTAAAAAAAGGAGCTTTTGCCTCCAGTGTAGCGCACGACAGCCATAACATTGTGGCGGTGGGTACCAGCGATGAAGCCATAACGCAAGCGGTAAATGCTATTGTCAGAACCAAAGGTGGCATAGCTGTTGTCAACAATGGAAGAGAAGAGATACTGCCACTACCTGTAGCCGGTTTAATGTCCAACGACAATGGTTATCGCGTGGCAGCGCGTTATGAGGAGCTGGACAGAATGTTGCACGAAATGGGTGCTACGCTTCGGGCACCGTTTATGACCCTTTCGTTCATGGCGTTGCTGGTTATTCCTGATCTGAAGTTGAGCGACAAAGGGCTGTTTGATGGCCGTACTTTTAGCTTTACTTCGCTTTTTGCTTAAGTACGGTTTCTCAACTTGCTTTTCTGTATTGTGTATGGCAAAGCTATGAGCCGATATCTTCTGATTCCGGCTTCTCCTCTCCTATTTAGACCCATTATAAAAACATAGAAAAACTTTAACATATATACATATTTATCCTTTAGTAGAAGTTTTACCTATATTTTTGTACAAAATCTTTTTGAGTTATGGCACATTTTGAAATTGATATTGAAATGATGGAAATAGCGGCAGGAAAATTAAGAGCTATTTCTCATCCCATGCGGATTGCCATTTTGGAGTTATTAGCACAGGAAGAGTCCTTAAGTGTTACGGAAATTTACGAGACTCTTAATATAAAACAGGCCACCGCTTCTCATCATCTCAATATTTTGAAGAATAAGAAAGTGCTGGTTTCCAAGCGTTCCGGAAAGGAAATTTTCTATTCCTTGCGTAGCAATACGCTGATGGAAATTATAGAATGTATTAACCGTTGTAACGAAGATTAGAAATCCCACTCCTCGTTAATCTCCCAGTTGGCACGAAGCCGCGCCATATTTTTAAAATAAATCACTTTTTCGGGTAACTGTTTTTTCAGATAATTTCCCGGATCCCATTTTTTATTATCGTTCCGGTCAAAAATGATCTTGAAAAGATATTTTCCCGGATTAACGCGTGGAAAATGCAGCACCGTTGCCACTGAGAAATAGCGTATGGCCACCGGTGTCTCTTTTTCAGTCAGGATTTCAAAAATGTAGTTCCCAGGCTGTTTGGGTTTTAGCGTAACATTCAAATCACTATACTCTTTCAATACTTTGGAATGTAGCGACAGAATAATTTTCTTATTGTAAAAATGGTTCCAGTCTATAACGCTGGAATCGGGCAGGATAAGCCGGTAAGTGCTGCCATCCTTAATCTTTATCGGAAAATATAGTTGCCGGTGCAAACTGTCGAGAAAAATAAAAGGCGGATGATACAGACTGTCTTTCCCTTGCACCAAAAGAATGGAATCCGATATGACTTTTTCAACCGGCTGTCCGAAAGTCAGCACCACTTTTTGGCCGGGTTTTATTGTTCCCATAACAGTCGGTTTCCAGGACAGGTACAATTTTTTTTTCGTCTGCGTCCCTTTTTTCCTTTTCCTGACAAGCTTCTGTTTTGGAATAATCCGCACAGTCGGGCTGCCGAGTGTGTCTTTACCGTTTAGTACCAACACGTTTAACGTATCGGGATGAGGAAGGTGTAGAAACCAGAGGAGTGTATCCCTGCTTGTTGTCCATTCGCTTCGGTACCAAACACTATCAGGATGGTAATTTAAAGATTGAAAGGAGATATTTTCCCCGGGTATATTAAAGACGAATTGTACTGTGTTGGGACGAATAAGCTTGGTTTTCAGAAGTTTTTGTACCGTGTCCGGTTCCTGAAAAAGGTAAAGTTTGTATAAATACATTTCGGCATCAGCAAGTGAATCAGCGAGATGCCGGAGTGAATCGGCTACCATTTTGGCAGAATCAGCCGGAAGTTTGACAGTAAGCGTATCCAAAAGGGAAGAATCAATCTTGGGTACAAGCCGGTACTGAGGTTTAACAAGCGAATCGAGAAAGGCAATTTTTTCGGTGATCTGATCGAAAGTAAGGCTGAAATTTTCATCTTTTAAAGCAAAAATTAAATAGGAAGTGTCGGCCAGTCCCGAAAACATGAACTCTCCTTGTTTATCCGTTTTACTCAAATAAAAGGGTTTCACAAGAAGGGGAAGACTGTCGAGCGGGATAGTGTCGTTGTCGTTTTTATACAGCATCACAAATATGTTATCAGCCGGTTTTAAATCTTTTGCATTGACCACCTCGCCTCGCAGACTTAACGAATCAACACTCTTCCCGGTAGAAAAGACATAAGTATAATTGTGCAACGGATTGCCTTCAGTAATATCCTGAATAGCATCGCCAAAAAAGATGGAGTAGGTGGTATTGGGCTTTAATGTTTCATTAAAACGGATGGATAATGTCTTGCCTCTTAAACGAAAATCAGGAATTTTAGCCATGGGTGGCGAAACCAGCAACTGCTGTGTGATTTTAGCTAATTTGATATATTCGTCAAAGGTAATACTGAACTTGTTTCCTGTAAAATTAGCACTGTGGTTGGCCGGCATGCTTTTGACTACCTTCGGTGGCGTTACGTCTTTAGGCCCTCCGGTGGGAGCCATGACATTTGCACAACGGTATAAGCCTAACAGTATAAACAATACGCCGCTATATAACAGCAGTTTCTGAAAAAATGGAAATGATTTCATCAATACAAAGATGCAAAAAATAAACTCCCGTCTGCGACTGAAGTAGAAAAAGAGTTTACGAAACAATCCGGTTATTTTGAAAACGAATTGATTGTAACATCAAAACCCAAAACCGTGTTGGGAGGAATGGAACCTGACTGGGTGTTGCCATAAGCCAGGGCCGATGGAATGAGCAACTTGATTTGGCCGCCAGTACCAATGAGCTGAAGTCCTTCCTGCCACCCTTTTATAACACCCGAAAGCGGAAGCTTAAGACCTGTTCCCTGGTCAAATATCTTGCCATCCAGAAAATAACCTTTATAGTTTACATTTAGGTTAGAGCTGAGTGTTGGATGTTTTGCGGTACCCGCTTTTATAATTACATAATAAAGTCCGGAGCTGGTAAACTGTCCTTTTAGGTTGTGAGCGGAAACATAATTTAAGATAAGGTTATGATCTGTCTCTGCCTGTTTACTTGTATTGTTTTTGGAACATCCGGCAAAAGTAAAAAGCAATACCAGCAAACCCATTGCCATAAGGATAACTTTCTTCATATTTTTGTTCTTTTATAATAGTCGGCAAAAATAAGAAAAACCCTAAATCATCCTTCTTTAAGCAACCTATCAACTAATGCCGGCAGAGCTTTGCCGGCCTTTTGCCGGATAACCTCCATGTTTGCAATGCCGTGTACGGGAAAAGCTTTGGGATCCACATAAAACTTGGGGGTTTCCCGCTCCACATAATGAATGAGTCCGGCTGCCGGATAAACCACCATCGAGGTGCCGATAACCATAAAAATATCTGCCGTTTTCGCCAGCTCCGTCGCCTTATCAATCATGGGAACTGCTTCGCCAAACCAGACGATATGCGGACGAAGTTGTGAGCCTTTTTCGCACTTGTCGCCCAGCTTTATCTCCCAGTGGTCCAACTCATAAACCAGAGTAGGATCGATGGTGCTGCGGACTTTTTTCAACTCGCCATGCAGATGAAGTACCTTTGAGGAACCGGCACGCTCATGCAGGTCGTCCACGTTTTGGGTGATAATTTGCACATCAAATTTTTTTTCAAGTCGTACGAGGGCAAGGTGGCCGGCGTTGGGTTCTACCTCCAAAAGTTGTTTGCGCCGCTGGTTGTAAAAGTCCAGTACCATTTCAGGATTTTGCACCCATGCCTCCGGTGAAGCTACCTCTTCAATACGGTGATTTTCCCACAATCCGTTGTTGTCGCGGAAAGTGCTGATACCACTTTCGGCACTCATCCCGGCTCCGGTTAACAGGACAATACGCTTCATAGTGTTGCTTTTTGTGATGCCAAGATACAAAAAAAGGCGCTCCCGTATGGAGCACCCTTTTTTTCTGAAAATATAGTGCTGTTTAGAAAAGTTTCATATCATCATAAACTTTCATCACCTCTTTCACATGTTGCGAAGAAGCATGTAGCAGCGCCAGCTCTTCATCGTTTAGCTTAATTTCGATGATCTCTTCCACACCGTTGCGACCCAGCTTAACCGGTGAGCCGAGGTAAACATCTTTTTCGCCCCATTGACCATCCAAACGAACACAGCAGGGAAAAATATGGTTTTGATTTTGGATAATGGATTCGGCCATTTGAGCAGCAGAAGCCCCGGGGGCATACCATGCGGAAGTTCCCAGCAGATTCACAATCTCACCGCCACCTTTTTTGGTGCGCTGAACAATAGCATCCAGCTTTTCTTTGGAAATTAGCTCGGTTACGGGAATACCGGAAACAGTGGTATAACGCGGTAGCGGAACCATGGTGTCACCATGCCCTCCCAGTAGCAAAGCCTGAATATCCATGGGAGAAACATTCAACTCGGTGGCAATAAAAGCACGATAGCGGGCAGTATCGAGTACACCTGCCTGGCCAAATACTTTGCCGGCATCTTTACCGGAGGCTGTGTGAGCTGCATAAGTCATCACGTCCAGCGGATTGGAAATAATAATGATAATGGCGTCAGGCGAAGCGGCCATAACATTGTCGGTAACCGACTTAACAATTTTGGCATTGGTAGAAATCAAATCGTCGCGTGACATGCCCGGTTTTCTTGGAATGCCGGAAGTGATGACCACCACATCGGAACCTTCGGATTTTGAATAATCATTGGTCGAACCAACAACGCGTGTGTCAAAATGATTAATGGCTGAGCTTTCCCAGATGTCAAGGGCTTTACCTTCAGCTAAGCCTTCTTTTATATCAATCAACACAACTTCGTCGAGGAAATTCTTTTGGGCTAAAACATCTGCACAGGTAGCACCCACGCTGCCTGCTCCTACTATGGTTACTTTTTTCATGACATTGATATTTTTTAGGTTTGAATATCTATATATTTGATATTTCAAAATTACAAATTAATCAAAGAAACTTTTCTTAAAAAATGATAAATCTCTGTTAGACTGTGAATTTATATGGCATCTAAATTATCAGGAGAGAAGAGGATGTGATTCAACGAGGTTCTTCCGGAAGATAACCGGTTAATTTTTTATCATTTTCTGAATAATTTCCATATTTTTATCATTCAGAATATCTTTTCCCGAAGCGCTGTAGAGATAGTCTATCAGTGCTTTATAATGTTCTGTAACGCGGTTCCTCACCATTTTCATAGTCGAATTTAACATGCGATTTTCCTCCGTGAAAGGCTCCTCCATAATACCCACAGCAGCAGGAATCCACCGTCCGGGAAACATATTTTCGTACTTCCCACCGGACAAGAACTGGTCAACATCTGTTTTTATCAGTTCCAGTACAATCTTGGCATAATCAGCATTTTCGTTTGTCAGATTCAGCTCTTTCAGGGCCGCTTTCAGGGCAGGAACATTCGGATAAATAAGTCCGGTGGTGTAAGCATTCTGATTGTTGAAAAGCATACATTGTTCAATGAAACGAGACTGTTCTACCAAAGCTTCTTCAATACCTTCGGGGCTGTATTTTTCTCCGTCATTTCCAATAAGCAGGCTTTTGAAACGCCCCAGCACGTATAGAAATTTATCTTTATCCATGAACCCCATGTCGCCGGTAAACAGCCAGCCATTTTTCAGTACTTCTTCCGTGGCGGTTTCGTTTTTCCAATAACCCTTCATGACATTTTCGCCACGAATAACGATTTCACCTTTTTTGCCTTGGGGTAGTTCGTTTCCCTTATCATCGCAAATCTTCAACTCCATGTTTTTTACGAGATAGCCGGAGGATCCCATTTTGTGTAATTCGGGTCCGTTGGAAGAGATGACCGGCGATGCTTCCGAAAGGCCATAACCCTGATAAACAGGGATGCCTATGGCATAGAAAAACCGTTGCAGGTCGATGTCGAGCAGGGCTCCACCACCTACAAAAAACTGCAACCTTCCGCCGAAGCCTTCTCTTATTTTGCTAAACAGAATTTTGTCATAAAGCTGTACCATGGGCTTGAGAATTTTCCGCCAGCCTTTGCCTTTATCCCAGCCAATGCCATTGTAAAGGTATGCCGTTTTCATGGCTTGCCGGAAGAGTTTTTCCGTGATGATGCCTTTGGCACGGATACCGGCTTCAATATTTTTGCGGAAATTTTTAGATAAAGCCGGGACGCTCAATAGAAACGTGGGCTTCACTTCTTTAATGTTTTTGGGAATATTGCGCAGCGTTTCCATGAGTGTTTTCCCCACTTCTACCACGGCCATGCTGGCACCCTGCCTGATGAGTGTATAGAGGCCGACTGTGTGAGCAAAAGAGTGATCCCAGGGTAAAATCAGCAGCGTTACAAAATCTTCGGTAACATTCATGAGTGTATTGGCCTGCTCCACATTGGCAGTATAGTTTCTGTGCGATAACATGATGCCTTTGGGATCGGCGGTGGTTCCCGAAGTGTAACTGATGTTGGCCAGATCGTCAGGCTTTACAGATTGCCACGTCCGGATAAGTTTCTTTCTCAGTTCGGGAAGCAGCTTTTCGCCATTTTCAAAAATATCTTGGTAGCTGTTTTCATTTTTGTTGAGCGTATTGGCGCGGCCGATAATAATGAAAGTACCTGCTTTGGGGATGTTCTGTTTTATATTTCGCACCTTCTCCGCCTGCCGTTCGCTACAGATCACCCATCGACATTCGGCATGTTTTATCCTGAATGACAATTCGTTAGGTTCATTGATTTTTACGGACAACGGGATGTTTATTGCGCCAAGATAAAGAATAGCCAGTTCGGAGATGAGCCATTGACTGCTTCCTTCGGAAAGCAGGGCAACACGGTCTCCTTTTTCTACCCCCAGCGCCATCAGTCCGGCGGCAAACCGGTAAACACGCTCTTTTATCTCCGTAAAACTAAGGCCTTTGTAATGTCCGTTTTCTTTTTCCCAAACCAATACATTGTTGGGATATTTCGTCACACTGTCTTCAAAAAGTTCGGGTATCGTTTTCATTATATTAAATTTCCGTTAAAAAATAATGGGCAAAATACTAAGATTTTTTGATATGGGGGAAAACAGAATAACAGTACAA
>VAOZ01035647.1_pt1 | contig 33289 bp, 31 predicted proteins | sample 3394041 | NCBI WGS metagenome assembly VAOZ01 (sample SAMN08290431, study PRJNA428436) | hydrothermal vent metagenome | isolation source: Deep-sea hydrothermal vent chimney | place: Indian Ocean: Southwest Indian Ridge
TGATCGGCGATCTGCTTCCCCACTTCGGCCCATTTCCGAGCTTGAATTTCGCTCCATGGAACCACCATGCAGCTCATTCAATTCCGGAAATGGTCTCAAAGCGGGATTGCCGCTCATCCACCCGGAGTTTTGCAAGAGGCTCTCTATTGTACCCATTATATTTTTAGCCTTTGTGCCTAAGCAATGTCTTACACTCTGCATGCACGATCACTTGCAGGATCCAGGTATTACCATGTCTGCTGTTGTTCGAGCATTGGAACGCCTGCCTCCATCAAGGATTCAAGTAGTTCCCCTGCGGTTTGTTCCAGCAGGGGATGCCGCCAGTCCGGCTGGATATCACACAGGGGCTGCAACACAAATATGCGTTCATGCATATACGGATGGGGTAGCGTCAAATATGCTGTTTGCATGATCGTATCGTCGTAGGCAATGAGATCGAGATCAAGCGTTCTTGGACCCCAGCGTGCGTCTGTACGTATGCGGCCATGCTGCTTTTCGATATTTTGCATGCGTTGCAGCAGTATTCTGGCCTCTATATCAACCTCCAGCAACACGATGGCATTAAGGTACTCCTGTTGTCCGGGGGATCCCATGGGAGGAGATCGGTAAATACGGGAGGAATCAAGTATTCGCAGGCCTCTGGTGTACGCAAGCTGTTCGCGTGCAGACAGGAATCCGGACAATACATCTCCCATATTTCCGCCAAAGGCAACGATGGCTTCTATTCCCATGCAACCGCACCGCCACGCCGCGGGTCACCGACAGCCTGGATGTGTCCATTCGTATCGATCGCGATGGCATGCACACCACCAAAGTAAACGGATGTCTGCTGCCAGTGGTGAATATTCCAGCCCAGGCCGGACAAGGTGTGCTCTTCATCGGGGCTGAGGCAGCCCGGTTCACAATCCAGCATGTTACCTTCGTTGTGAAGACGCGGACAATGGATGGCGACTTCAAGATCCATGGCTTCAAGTCTATGGTGGCACAACACTTGGAGAATGGCGCCGCGCAAGCGGTTTGAGCCACCGCTGCCGAGAATCAGGGCGGGCCGCCCCTGACGAACAAAGATAGAAGGCGCCATCATGGATGAGAGCGTTTCTCCGGCGGGAAGACGGTGGAAACCCAGGGGGTTGATGTCTTCCTCGCCCAGCATGTTATTGAGATGAATACCCGTACCCGGCGCCACGATGCCGGATCCCTCACCATTGCTGGTGGTAATGGATACTGCTCGGCTTTCCTTGTCCAGCACGCTGATATGGGTGGTACTTCCATGCCTGTTTTCGGTTTCACAGGCATTGCGTTCTCCCTTCTTGTCGAGATGCCGCATCATGTCATGAAAGTAATAATCTATATTTTTCTCATGGAGAAAATCCCGCACCGTACCCGTTTCATAAACCCGTTTATCGAAATCGGTGCCGCGCGCATGGCTGGCGGCGCGCAACGCTTCGGCCAGCAGGATATTCAATGGCTCATGATGTCCGGATGTTACCAGCCGATCCAGGAGCATGAGACTGAATGCCATCAGGCATCCACCGGATGAGGGTGAAGGGTTGGTGAGCATTCGACCGTCCAATGCCGATATGGAGACGGGTTTGCGTCGGATCACTTCGACCTGTTCCAGATCATGCATGGAGAGCAGCCCTCCGGGATGACACGCATCAGCAATGCACCGCGCCACATCGCCATGATACATTTCGTCTACACCATCCATTGCAAGCAGTTCCAGCAGACTGGCCAGATCCGCATTTTTGAATAATTGACCTTCCTTTAACAGCAAGCCCTCCGGCGCATGCAATTGATGACATGGCTGTTCGGAAATCAGGATGGGTTCCAGTAATTGAATAAATGATGACTGGAGGGCATTGAGACGAATGCCAACACGTGCTGCATGAATCGCGGGTGCCATAACCTCCCGCATGGGAATACATCCGTGAATCCGGTGCGCCTCAAACAGGAGAGCCATGAGTACAGGCGCCCCAATCGCGGCGCGGCCAACATGGAAGGTTTGTACGGTATCGCCAAAATCTACCGGTACGGCGCGAAAATCAGGCTGTTTCACTGTTTCGATGCGACGCTCCGGCATGCGTACAAAGCCATCGAACAGGGTGGAGGCTCCATTGGGTTCCCGTAACAGCAAGAAACCACCGCCGCCCGCTCCCGTCAGCACAGGCTCGGCGATGAAAGATACACAGACGCTGGCTATAGCGGCATCCACGGCATTTCCGCCCGCGCGAAGAATTTCCGCTCCGGCCTCCGCCGTGGACGCATGTCCGGCGGCAACGCATCCTGATGCAATCGCCATGATTAAATTCGCCGGTTCATTGAATAATGTCTGGCTAATTGCCCGGTGTCATGAAGATAATAAAGCCCTTGATGCCAGACTGTCTGGCCAGTTTTAACTTTGCATTCTCAGCTTTTTTGCGTGTTTTCAAAGGGCCGGCCAGAACCGCATGCAGCTTGTCTTTCGTACTTATCATTTGTATATGCCAGCCGGAATGTTGTAACAGACTGGCCAGTCTCTTTGCCTTTATGGCATCTTTGAATGCGCCGGTCTGGACATAATAACCGGACTGCAGCCTATTCTCGACCTTCATATGGAGATTGATGGCCGGCGTAGCCGAATGGCGTAATACTGTTTTAACCGATGTCGTTTTTTGCATCCGCGAGACGGAATGTTTTCCTGCAGTGTGAGGCATGGACAATTGATGGGGCTTGCTTTCGTTTGCCTGGTTCCGGGCAGGTCTGGCCGGAAGACGGTATGTTGTTGTGTGTGACCGGCTGGCCCTGGTGGCAACGTGAGTCTGTTCCGGGAGAAACCAGGATGGTGCAACAAGCAGCAGAACAAGCAGCAGCGAGACCGCAAGCGCACTGATCGTGGCCAGACGATATTCGTATACCCCTGCTATCCAGTCGGAACGTCTCATGTGTATTCGAAATTCAGGCACTCAACGGCATCAGTAAAGCACCCCCGCATGTGGACCACCGGCGTGGATATCCGTGCATGTGCGTATCTGACGAGCCTCTTCATATCATACCACCCGGATCCTGCAAGTGATCGTACATGCAGAGGAGCCTCTTGCAAAACTCGTGAACGGCGATCGGCTTCCCCACTTTAGCCCATTTCCGTGCTGAAATCTCGGCCCATGGAACCACCATGCACCTCATTTCGTCACGGAAATGGACTCAAAGCGGGATTGCCGATCATCCACCCAGGGTTTTGCAAGAGGCTCAGAGTGTAAGACATTGGTTTATATAGCGCATTGAAAAAACATGTTGTCACCTTGTTGGTGATGAATATTTTTTCGATATGCCAGATGAATCAAGGGGTTGCGCTATGTGTGTGCGAACCCTTGCAGGATTTAGGTACCAGGTTTCAGTTGCATTCATCTTATGTGCCCTGTTTCTTCCGGCCACCGACGCGTACGGGCAGCGAATCAGGATTTACACGAGCACCATTAAAACGAACGCCCCAGTGCAGATGGGGGCCCGTGGCACGCCCGGTCCGGCCTACTTCGCCAATTGTTGCTCCGGTTTTGAGCCATGTTCCCTCATGCACGTGTAGACTCTTCAGGTGAGAGTATACCATCACCAGTCCCAGTCCATACCCGATGACGACCGTATTTCCATTTAGGAACATGGATTTAACCAGCAGGACGCGTCCGGCAAGCGGATTGACAATGGGCGTGCCTTCGGGAGCAGCTATATCAAGACCCGTGTGGGGTGAACGTGGTTCGCCATTGACATACCGTCTGGCCCCGAATGGCGTGGAAACGATACCGTTCAGCGGTTTCCTGACGATGGAAATATCAGGCTTTGCATTCACGTACATCCCGTAGGCCTTTCTGAGCGATGCATGATCGGCATGGATACGAGCCAGTGCCCTGGCATCGAAAACAGCCATTTCTTTTTTCACCGTGATGCGGGAAATGCGAAAATGGCCTCGTTTGACATGTAACCGGCCGGATGCTTTCCGCGTCTTCGATGTCCAGTGAAGCGTGTAATCACCGGGTTTTTGTCCGAGATCAACACCAATCCAGCCGATCCAGTGGCCCGTCGCCCCGGCTTTGACCGGCCAGCTTTTACCGAAGCAGCGAAGGCTGGCATGCTCACCGGGCAATGCCGTTTCCACACGCACGATATCACCCTGCACGGCATGCCATTCACGCGCCATGGCCAATGGCATGCCGAGCGTAAGGCTTACCACAACAAACGTAAGGGATATGCTAACTCGCATGATGAGGCATGCCACTGCCCAGGCCGCCGCTGATGTGTTCGGGGACACGGCAAACACGCGTGGTTTGTGCCTGAAAATGAGCAAGTCTGACGCTACCTTCAAGCAAATCATGGGCGATCTGAGCAGTTACCATTATGACAAGGTCTCCACGGACGTTACCCGGGAGTGCACATCGCCATCCCGGAAATGTACGCGTATGACATCATCCGGCTTGACGCGCGCTGCACGTGTGAGTATCCGACCGTCCGAACCATAGCTCACGGTATAACCCCGATCCAGTACGGCCATGGGATTTAAGGCGGTAAGTCGGGCCTCGGCACGGCTGACATGCATACGCCGCTCGTCTTGCGCCGATATCCACATGTGTCGGCACTGCATATACTGATTTTCCAGATCCCTTCTGGCATGGGTCAGCAAATGGTGCAAGAGTTGTTGCAACAGGTGCAGGCGCGGCATCTGCTGACGCAGGGTTTCCCTGTTCGGGCAGGCAAGTTCTGCGGCGCTGGACGGCGTGGCCGCCTGTTTGTCCGCCGCGAAATCGGCCAGACTGATGTCGATTGCATGGCCGATACCGGTGATGACGGGGATGTCGCACTCGGCGATGGCACGCACGACGGATTCCTCGTTAAAACACCACAAATCCTCCGGGCTGCCACCGCCACGCACCAGAAGAATCACATCCGGCCTGTCCTCCATGTTTTGTAAGCGCTCCAGGGCACGCGTGATTTGCGGTGCGGCGGCTTTACCCTGAACGGGCGTGGGCGAAAGTGTCCGTTGCAGCCATCCGGGGCGGGTGGAAAGTACCTTGTGGACATCCTGCAAGGCCGCAGCGGTCTCCGACGTAACAATGCCGATGTGATGAGGCAGGGCAGGGATCGAATGCTTGATTTCAGGCGCAAACCAGCCGCGTTCGGCAAACGCTTTCTTGCGCCGTTCAAATTCAATCGCCAGCGCGCCGCTGCCAGCGGCTTCCAGGCGTGAAACGACCAGTTGATAACGGCCTTGCGGTGGATAGAGCGAGATATGCCCGATAAAAATGTATTGCTGCCCCTCTTCGGGTTGTTGTGAAAGGCGCAGGGCCGTCGATTTCCAGATGACCGCAGAAAGTGACGCACCCGCATCCTTGATGGTGAAATACATATGTCCGGATATTTGCCGGTTCAGGCGTGAGATTTCTCCCAGCACATACACACTGGAAAATCCTTGCTCCAACACTTGTTTGATGCAAGCGGTCAACTCACTGACGGACAGAGGTTGTCTCTTAGCCCGCATTACCCGTCACCCGGCCTGTTCATGAACAGGTCAGGATAAATCCCGCACCGGATGCGGCTGATTCAGTCAGTCGATACGGGTACGTTCTTCAATCTCCTGGGACGTTTTACAATCAATGCACAAGGTGGTAACCGGCCTGGCCTGCAAACGTCTCACGCTGATATTGCCACCACAGCTGTCACAGGCGCCGAAACTGCCATCCTTGATACGGTTCAGGGCCTGGTCGATTTTTTTGATCAGCTTGCGTTCGCGGTCGCGAATGCGGAGATCAAAATTTCGATCTGTTTCTACGGTAGCCTGATCCGTCGGATCAGGAAAGGCGGTTTGCTCTTCCTGGTGCATGGTCTGGATGTTTTGATTCAGTCCATCATCCAGTTCCCTGCGCCATGTGGAGAGCTGCTTCGAGAATTTATCAAGTTGCGTTTTGCTCAGCACCATTTTACACCTCCGGAATCCTCGCGCTCCACTGTGTCATGCTGCTATATTACTGCTGTTTACACCGATATGACATAGGAGCCTCTTGCAAAACTCGTGATCGGCAGATCTGCTTCCCCACTCTGGCCCATTTTCGAGCTGGAATTTCGCCCCGTTGGATCACCACGAAGCTCATTCCATCTCAACAATGGACTCAAAGCGGGATTGTCGCTCATCCACCCAGCGTTTTGCAAGAGGCTCATAGCTATAAATTTTAAGGCGGCGAACCTTAGCGATTCGCTATCTTCGTGTAAATACGTTTAACCCAGATCCTGCAAGTGCTCGCACACACATAGCGCAACCCCTTGATTCATCCAGCATATCGGAAAAAACATTCATCACCAATAAGCTGACAACATGTTTTTTCAATACGCTATATAAACCAATGTCTTACACTCTGCATGCACGATCACCTGCAGGATCTAGGTTTAAGCATTCCATGTCGGTTCCTGGGAGGTGCCTGCTGCTTGCAAACAGGGGGTTTCGACCGTACAGTTCCGCATTCGCTGCCGTGATCATGTAACCACGTGCGGAAAATATGACCTGAGATACTCGCTCCGGATGCGCATTTATTCCGCGGCAGATATACCGAGAGAGGCGCCGTGTATTACGAAACTATCTTTATCGTCAATCCTGACGTTTCCAAGGAAAATACCGGGATACTGACCGACACGCTGGTCAAGCGTGTTGAAAAAGCCAGTGGCCGTATCGTCAAACGTGAATACTGGGGCTCACGCCCGCTGGCTTATCAGATCGCCAAACGTAAGCGTGGTCATTATGTTATGCTGGTAACGGATGGCGCACACGCCGCCGTGCAGACACTGGAGGAGGGCCTGCGCCTGGAAGAGCGCGTGCTGCGTTTTTTAACCACGCGCTTGCAGGAACTTTCCGATGAGCCATCACCGCTACTGCGCCGCCAGATTAAAAGTACCGAATCCACCAGGAGTGAAGATAAACCCGCAGAGGAACCTGCTAAGAAAGACGCAGTCGAAGCTGTAACCGTGGATACACGGGATGACGTTACGACACAGACACAGGTGCCGGATGCGGTGGAGCAACAGCCTGTTAAAGAGGATACGACACTGGAAGCGGGAAATGATGCCGCAACCTGATCCGCGGGTGAGCCATGCAGCCCGGGGAAACCAGGTTTGCTTACAGGGTGTGTTGGCGGATATATGCCAACGATGGACTCCCGATGGAAGTCCGGCCGCGATTGCCTCACTGGTTATTGCCAGACCCGGTCTGGGCACCGCGCGGCTGACAAGCGAATCGAGCCAGCCGATTCCCTTGCGGGCAACGGGCAACGAAGCGAACGAGCTGGCACGGCATGAAGGTCACATGGTGGACATTGAGGGGAGGCTTCGGCGGCGCTATTACAGCCGCCACGGCGAATCCCACTGGGGCCAGGTAGAGGTATGGGTGGACTGCTGCCAACCATCAGTGAGCCCGGACGCTTCATGAATCGCCGTCATGACTACGCCTGCCTGTGCGTGCCGCACGCAGACAGGCCGGGCCTTTGTTCGCAACGGATGCCTGGGAAGGAGACCGTGGCCGTGCATACGGTCGACCAACGAGGGGTTTATGGCTCCAATGACGCGGCAGTATTGATGAATAGTCCGGATTAGGAGGTATATGACAATGGCCGAAGAGCCTGTGAAGACAACCGAAACAACCGCTGACATCCGTCCGGCTCCGCGGAACACCGAACGTCCCGCGGGTGTGCGTGAAGGAACCCGTGGGGATCGGCGTAGCGATGATCGCCGCCCGCCATCACGCCGCCCGCGCTATCCGCGTAAGCGAAAGTTTTGTAAGTTCTGTGCTGATACAAGCATACGGATCGACTATAAAAATCCGGATTTATTGAAGCAGTTCATTACTGATCGTTATAAAATGTTACCGGCGCGTGTAACCGGCACCTGCGCCAGGCATCAGCGTGCATTGACGACGGCGATAAAACGTGCCCGCAATCTGGCGCTGCTTCCATTTACACCACTGCATCACGATTGATGATACAAAACCGGCTTGTGCCGTGGACGATGTGCCGTGCAAGTTGTTTGGGAGCCTCCTGGCCCGGATGAAAATAATATGACGCAGGACATACGTGCCATGCCGCCGGGAGCCGAATGGATACTCACCCACCGTACGCCATGCGCGCTGGTGGCTGTGTTCATGTTTGGCATGGCGCTGTGGCTTGCGGGAACGGCGTTTTCCATTCCGCTGCTGGCACTGCACTTGCTGACGCCAGCGCTGTTTGCCCTGATTACGCTGGGCGGCGGTGTGGTGTTTGGAGTACAGGTGGCCGTGCTGGCTGCCGTCTTGGTGAGCCTGGCCGCACGGGCATCGCTGGCGCCGGGGCTCATGTTGCTGATGCTGTATGGTCTGCTGCCCATCCTGTCGGCAGCCAGCCTGAACGGGCAGGGCGGTATGTCCAAAAGTGCACAGCGTCTGGCCATCGGCCTGGGAGCAATCATGCTGGCCACCCTGATTGCGGGTGCGGTGATTCAGGATGTAACGGCCAGGGTGCTTGTCGGACAAGGGTTGTCACCCCTGTTTGACGCCATGCGGGGACAACGGGCAATGGCTGCGGAATTGTTTGCCCGCGTCCGCAACATAACCGTATGGATATTCCCCGGCCTCATGGCGCTGAGCCTGTGGATCGTCTGGTGGAGCAACGTGCTGCTGGCACGTAGTATTGCCGTATACTACGGTTTCTTCCGGGGCGATATACAGCCGGCCAACGCCTTACGGCTGAACGCGAAGATTGCATACCTGTTTCTGGCACTCGCCGCCGTGGGTGCCGTGGCGCAGGGAACAGTGCAGTACCTCGCGGTTAATGTGGATCTGTTGATCGCCGGTCTGTTGTCCGCGCAGGGGCTGGCCGTCGCGCATAGATGGTTACAGGTACGGCGGATGCAGGTGCTGGCCGTACTGATGTATATCGTGCTGTTGATGCAGCCGGTGACGTTATTACCCTTTGCCGTGATAGGGTTGTTTGATATCTGGTTTGATTACCGCCGGAACATGCCGCCGGCAAAGTGAGGATCGTGATGCAACTCATTCTTCTGGAACGTGTGGAAGGTCTTGGAAATGTTGGCGATGAAGTCGTCGTCAAGCCTGGTTACGGGCGCAATTTCCTGCTGCCGCGAGGCAAGGCAACGCTGGCCAATGATGCCAATCGCAAGGTGTTTGAGCATCGTCGTGCGCAGCTTGAAGCGCAGCAATACAGTGCGTTGGAGCGTGCGCGGATACTGGCCGGGAAGCTTGCCGATTTACACCTTGCCATTACCCGCGCCACGTCGGACGGCGAACACCTGTACGGTTCAGTGTCCACACACGAACTGGCTAATCTGTTGTACGCGGCCGGTCATGAGGTGAAACGGCGACAGATCATTCTCAACGATCCGATTAGGAAAATGGGCGAGCATTCCTTCCGTGTGCGTTTACATCCGGATGTTATCGCCGATCTTACCCTGACGGTTGAATCCGAAAATGTATGATACAACCGTAAGAAATCCGTTCATGGATTTTTTACTCAACGAACCGTAAACAATGCGATTTTCGCTTTCCTTACGAAGGAACGACTTGCATTGCATGTTGCTCCCTTGCCCGTCCCGCCTCGCCCGAAGGGAACCCCGCTCATGGGCTAATGCGGCGTTGTCTCCCTTGCCAGAGGCTCGCCATTGGCTTTGGGATGCGCCCCTGAACCCATGGGCGGGGTTCTGACAAACGACGCGTTTATGGGATCGGACTCTACCTCCATCCGGGAGCATGTTCCGCCGCATGCGCTTGATGCCGAGTTGGCGGTACTGGGGGGGATCATGCTCGATCCCGAGGCGCTGGAGCGGTTGGAAGGAAATCTTCTACCCGAACATTTTTACGCCGACCGTCATCATTTGATCTTCAACGCCATGCAGGAACTCGCGGGCAAGGGTCAACCGGTGGATGCCCTCACCGTCAAGGATTATCTGGCGCAACGCAGCCAACTGGATGCCTGTGGTGGCGAGCTTTATCTCGGTGAGTTGATCAGCGCCATTCCCACCGCCGCCAATGTCAATCATTATGGTCATATCGTGCGGGAGCGCGCCGTTCTGCGTGAATTACTGAATGTATGTTCCAGGGTTTCGCAGAATGTGTACGAAAAACCGGATCTGGATGTCGATGTCCATCTGGATCGGGCCGAAATGGACGTGCTGGCCGTGGCGGAACGGTTCAGTCGTTCACGCCCCACCTTCAGTAAAATGAGTGATCTGATGGTGGAAGGCTACCATCAGCTGGAAAAGCGCTATGCTGAAAAAAAAGCGATTACCGGCATCCCCACGGGTTTTTCCGATCTGGATGAAATCACATCCGGCATGCAGCGAAGCGACCTCATCATTGTCGCCGGACGCCCCAGTATGGGTAAGACGGCATTTGCCATGAATCTTGCACGCAATGCCGCTGCGGAGGCCGAAGATGCCAAAGCGATTGCGGTATTTTCACTGGAAATGTCCTGCCAACAGATTGCCCTGCGTATGCTGGCTAGTGAAGCCCGTGTCAACATGAAGTTACTGCGTACCGGCCGCTTCTCCGCCGAGGACTGGCGCAAGCTCGCCGCGCGTTCCGGTGCCTTGGCTGAATCCCCAATCTTTATTGATGACACGCCGGCTATTTCCGTCCTCGAATTGCGCTCCAAATGCCGCCGTCTGAAAAAGGAGGCGGGTGGCCTTGATCTGGTGATTATCGATTATCTGCAATTGATGAGCGGACGCCACAACGCCGAACGGCGGGAACAGGAGATCAGCGAGATTACACGATCCCTCAAGGGTCTGGCCAAGGAACTGGATGTACCGGTTATTGCCCTGTCCCAGCTCAACCGCTCACTGGAATCGCGCACCGAGAAACGCCCCATGATGTCTGATTTGCGCGAATCAGGCGCCATTGAACAGGATGCGGATGTCATTGCCTTTATTTACCGCGAAGAGGTGTATAACAAAAAACCGGAAAACGAGGGACTGGCGGAAGTGATCATCGCCAAACAGCGGAATGGCCCTACGGGTATCGTGCATCTCACCTTTTTGCATGAATACACCCGCTTTGAAAACCACGCTTCACATTCAGGCTTTGACGATTAAGCAACGACCCCGATGAGCCGTCCCGCCATTGCCACCATCCACCTTGGTCATTTACGCCATAACTACCGCATACTGAAAAAGAAAGCGAAAAACGCCACGGTGATGGCCGTGGTCAAGGCCAATGCTTATGGTCACGGGCTGGATGTGATCGCACCTGTCCTGCTGGATGAAGGATGCCGGTCTTTTGCGGTTACGGATGCCGAAGAAGGTTTGCGGCTGCGGCGCATTGTAGGGGACAGGCCCGATATCGTGATTCTTTCCGGCATCTTTGACCAGGAGGATGCCGGGCTGTGCCTGAAAGCCGACCTCACGCCGGTTGTGGCCGAACCATGGCAGATCAACAGGCTTAAAAGCATTTCATTCGCGGGCCGTGTATGGCTGAAGGTCGATACGGGAATGCATAGACTGGGCTGTGAAGATGTGGCGCGGATGTTTGCAGCCTGCCGGGAGCAGGGTATGCACATTGCGGGTATGATGAGTCATTTGGCCTGCGCCGATGATCCGGATCATCCACTGAACCATCGGCAGGCCACAGCCTTCCACCAATATCTGGCGGCATTGTCTGAACCCGTGCCCGCTTCCCTCTTAAATAGCGCCGGACTGGTGACTATGCGGGAGCACGTGATGGATGTGGTACGCCCCGGTATTGCACTATATGGCGCGGAACCGGTAAGAAATCGGTTGCTTGGCCTACAGCCTGTTATGCAACTGACCAGTCGTATCATGCAGGTTCGCACCGTACGCAAGGGAGAGAGCGTCTCGTATGGCGCGGCTTTTACCGCCCGGGAGGATATGCGCATTGCTGTTGCCGCATTGGGTTATGCGGACGGTTTGCCGCGCAGCCTCTCCAATTGCGGTATGGCCATGGCCGTGAATCAACAGGGCAAAAAGGCTATACTCCCTGTCACGGGCCGCGTATGCATGGATTATTGTCTGCTGGATACCAGCCATGTTCCCCTTGCCACCAACGATATGGTGGAGTTCTGGGGGGGTGCGATGCCCGCCGTGGAAGTGGCACGGCAGGCGGACACCATTGCATATGAGCTGTTTACCGGGGTTGGGGAGCGCGTGATGCGGAAGGCGGTAATGTGAAATTTCTTCAGGGTATCGGCAGGTTGCTGGAGGCGGCCTTCATGCGCTCCGGCGCGTATGCCGGAACCCTGTTAAAAATGCTTCGTGGCATGGCCTCCCCGCCGTGGTATCCGGGGCTAATCCTGCGACAGGCCGAGGAAGTCGGCGTCCACTCACTACCCGTCGTACTATTGACCGCCCTGTTTACCGGCATGGTGCTGGCCCTGCAGTCCTATATCGGATTCCACCGTTTTGGCGCGGACAGCATGGTGGCGACGGTCGTCTCCATGTCCATGTTGCGGGAACTGGGACCTGTGCTGGTCGGTCTGATGGTCGCTGGCCGGGTTGGCGCTTCATTTGCCGCCGAACTGGGCACGATGCGCGTGACCGAACAAATTGACGCGTTGTGGACGCTTTCCACGGATCCCTTCCGTTACCTCATTATGCCCCGTGTCCTTGCGGCGGTGCTCATGATGCCGTTGCTGGTAGCGATGGCCGATGCCATTGGCATGATCGGCGGATACGGCATCAGCGTGTTCCTCCTCGATCAGACGCCCGCGGTGTACATCGAACATTCAACGATGTTTTTGGGATTAAATGATTTGTTCTCGGGACTCGTCAAGGCAACCTTCTTTGGCGGTATCATCGGCGTGGTAGGATGTTCGGAAGGTTTCCATTGCAGTGGCGGCGCGCAGGGTGTGGGTCGCGCGACCACCAGAGCCGTGGTGGTCAGCGCCATGAGTATCCTCGTGTCCGATTATATCCTCACGGTATGGATGTTCCAGTGAGCATACCAAAAATTCGGGTCTGCGACGTGAGGAAGCGTTTCAACAGCAAGGTGGTGCTTGACGGCATCAGTCTGGACGTGATGCCCGGAGAATCCATGGTGATTATCGGCCTTTCCGGCACCGGAAAGAGCGTGCTGATGAAATGCATCCTTGGCCTGATCAAACCGGATGAAGGCCAGATACTGGTGGATGGGGAAGACTGGTGTACCCTGCCCGAAAGAGAACAACTGGAACGCATGCGGCGTATTGGCATGGTATTTCAGGGTTCCGCTCTGTTTGACTCATTGCCCGTATGGGAAAATGTCGCGTTTGCCCTGCTTCGGCAAGGGATCGGCAGAAAAGAAGCGAGAAAGCGTGCCAGTCGCGTACTGGAGATGGTCGGACTGCCCGGCACGGAGGATGTCATGCCAGCCGAACTTTCCGGAGGCATGACCAGACGTGCCGGATTTGCACGCGCCATCTGCCACAAACCGGAAATGGTATTTTATGATGAACCGCTAGCGGGGCTGGATCCCATTATGGCCGATGCCATCACCCATCTGATGCTCCGGCTGCATGAGGAATTCGATGTTACATCGCTTACCATTGCACACAATATGCCGCTTGCCCGGCGCTTTGGCGGTCGTATTGCCATGCTGATGGATGGTAAGATTCACCGAATTTTGTCACCCGATGAGCTGGATTCGTGTTCCGATCCCGTGGTTCGTCAGTTTGTCGAAGGCAGGGCCGATGGGCCGATTCATGTGCTGGAGGGATGAGTGGTAAGGAATTTATGAGACGGGAAATAAGAGGATGATGTCATGAATGCACAAGCCAGACTGGGGGCTTTTGTCCTGATTGGCGTGCTGGTGCTGGGCCTGCTGAGTGTCAAAATTGGCCGAATTCACATATTCGGTCATAACGGGACAATCGTGGAGGCTATATTTAACGACGTGAGCGGTCTGGAAGATCAAACGCCTGTGCGCATGGCGGGCGTTCGGGTCGGTCGCGTGGCATCCATTACGCTGGAGAACAACCGCGCCCTTGTGCGCATACATCTGCGACCGGGCATCACCCTTCCGGCTTCCACACGTGCGTCACTGGCCGGCGGTGGTCTCATGGGTGAAAAGTTTATCGCCCTGAATGCGGACCCGAATGATTCCAAATCGTTACCGCCCGGAAAACACATCCCTACAGTGCAAGGCGGAAATCTGAATATGCTGATGGCCAGAGTTGCCGCTACTACCGACGATATCCATCAACTCACGATGATGGGTGAACGCGCCATCCATACGATCTCTGTTATACTGGATGAGAATCGCGGCGATCTGCGCAACACCCTTCATAACCTGAGCCGTGTCAGCGATTCCATGAGGAAACATGTGCCGGGTACATTGAATCACGCACGGCGCGCATTCAGTCATTTGGCCAAAGCGGCGGATGCAAGCACAGCTTTCTTCAATGCGGGGCAACAATCCTTTCATGACCTTGATGCACTGCTGGTGGGCAACCGTGAAAATCTTTACCGCATGATTTTTGGATTTCGCAAGGCTGCCGAAAATCTGGATGCATTGTCCGACGATCTGCGCCGCAATCCATGGAAACTGATGATCAAGCAAAAAGAAGTACCGCCTTCCCCACACGCCAGTCAGGAGAGGATGGAGGAAATGATGCTTTCAACCGGTCAGATGGGCCTTGCTCCCGCACGACACTAGCCCGTATTGTTCTTCGACTCATTCCACCCCGAAAGTGAACTCGAAACGGAATAACCGATCATCCATTCAGGGTCTTGCAAGCAGCTCCGCAATGATTGTCCTTGCTTGCCTGTATCTGATTCCGTCGGCTGGCCTGGCTGGAACATATTTTGAAGCAGCACAACGTCTTTTCGAATCCGGCCATGAAACCGATGCGCGGCGGTCACTGACGTTGGAGATAGGACTGCGCCCCGGAAATCTGGAAGCGCGCTACGATCTTGCTGTACTCCTCATGCGTATCGGCCATCGGGAAGAGGCCATCCGTCTGTATCAGGAAAACATGAAGCGCGGCTGGTATCTGCCTACCGTTGTCAATCTGAGCGCGCTTTACCTTAAGCGGGGCAAGCGCAAATCCGCCATTCGACTGCTGGAAAGCGCCACCCGGAAATTCCGTTCGGAGGCCGTCCCATGGTACCTGCTGGCTGCCATAGCCAAACAACAAAAACAATTCAAAAAGGCGGATAAATATTATCAACAATCACTCAAGGCAGACCGGAAAAATGGTTTTGCTCACATCCGTTACGCCCGGTTTCTAGCCAGCCGTCATCGTCTGCGGGCGGCCATCACGCATGCCGAACACGCCATGCGCCTGTTACCCGAATGCGCACCATGTTTTAACATCGAAGGCAATATTTTACGTCAAAATCATGAGATAAAACGAGCATTGATCGCCTACCAGAAAGCCGTTTCCCTGTCACCCGGTCGTGCCACCCGGCTGAATATTATTGCCATGCTGGATGCGCTTGGCGAACATCGACGCGCCAACACGATGAGACAGGCCATGAAGGCCGAACGGGCGGATCCCGTCCCATGAGTTCCCCTTCGGCTACACTGCCGTTCCGCTCCTCCGCATTGGGCTCGCTCGGCGTGGAGATGGAATGGATTACCGTGGATATGGACAGTGGCGCACAGATTCCGGCCGCGCCACGGTTCTTCTCACACATTGAAACGACGCCACGCATCAAACCGGAACTGTTTACCTCCACGATTGAAATCAATACGGGCATTCATGCCCGAACGCAAGATTGCATCGCGGAACTGGAAACGCTGCACAAACAGGTCGGTGACCTTCTGGTCGGGCAACGTGCGGCGCTTCTTTCCAGCGGTGCCCATCCCTTCTCCCGCTGGCAGGATCAAACGGTCAGTGACGATGCACGCTATCAGCATCTGGTCGATCGTTTGTGCTGGATAGCGCGGCGTTTCAATATTTTTGGTATCCATGCACATATTGGCATGCCGAGTGGTGATGATTGTATTGTCGCACTCAACCATTTACTGCCTGTCATACCTGCGTTTCTTGCGATCTCGGCCAATTCCCCCTACTGGACGAAGCATGATACGGGTCTGTCATCCTGCCGCATCAAAATATTCGAGGGATTGAGCCAGGGCGGAATGCCATTCTACTTTGAGGACTGGCGGGATTTTGAACATTGTACACATCGCCTGATGATGACCGGAAGCATTGATTCGGTACGTGATATCTGGTGGGAAATGCGTCCACATCCGGACTTCGGTACCCTGGAAATCCGGATCGGCGACATGCCCGCGACCCGGGCTGATGCCGCAGCCTATGTTGCTTATGTGCGTGCCGAAGCCATGGCTGCGGTGCATACGACAAGACGTCCCCGCGTACATCCATCACTGATCCGGGAAAACCGATGGCGCGCATGCCGCTATGGCATAAACGCAATCATGATCGCACCGGAAACAGAACGCCTCGTGCCGGTACTCGACTGGATTGAAAATCGTCTGAATATTCTGCCCGAACAGGGTGCTGAAACGGAGGATATTGCGATTGTCCGGGAACAACTGGTACATTGGCGTTCCCACGGGGATGGCGCGGATCGCCAACGCCGCATCCGGCAAGCGTCCCCGGACTGGGATGACATGATTGGACGAATGCGTCAGGATGGGTGGAACGGATGTTCCGGATCAAACCCCCTTCCATGAACAGTGATCGCTTCATGCAGCATATTGCGGCGGTTATGCCGGACGTCATTGCCTTGAGACGACATTTGCACGCCCACCCTGAACTCTCCGGCCATGAGAAAAAGACGGCCGCCCATGTCGCCGGACTGCTCGAAGGTAACGGCATCGCCGTGCGATCCGGTATCGGCGGTTATGGGTTACTCTCGACAATCAGGGTGGCGGAAGACAGGCCATGGGTTGCACTCAGGGCCGATATGGACGCCCTGCCTATTCATGATGGTAAGAAAATGTGCGACTACGCCTCCACCGAAGCAAACATTACCCATGCCTGTGGCCATGATGCGCATACGGCCATGCTGTGTGGTGCGGCTGCCGTGTTGCAAGGTATGCGGAATACCCTGCCATTCAATGTCGCCTGTATCTTTCAACCGGCGGAAGAGAGTGCGGCGGGCGCACGCATGATGCTGGATGACGGTGTATTTGCCCGCATTCATCCCGAGCGCATTTATGCGTTGCACGTCTACCCCTATCTACCAGCCGGAAGCCTTGGGCTGAAAGACGGTGTCATGTGTGCTGCGGCCGACATATTTGATGTGGAAATCGAAGGGCGCGGTGGCCATGCCGCGCGCCCGCATGAGTGCATTGACGTGATCCTGATTAGCAGTCACATTATTCAGGCATTGAACCATATTGTCAGCCGCCGTGTAAACCCGCTGGATCCGGCGGTTCTGACTATCGGTCAGATTCATGCGGGCAGCGCAGCCAATGTCATTCCCTGTTGCGCCCGTTTTTCCGGTACGGTGCGTTCATTGCATCCGGACACGCATGAGGAAATACGGCTGCGTATGGATCGCATCATCCGCCAGACAGCGGAGACATGGGGCGCTACAGCCCGGTTTTATATGCGTCAGGCCATCCCTGTCTTGCATAATGACACAAAAACCATGCAAACAGTGCGTGCCAGGCTGGCGCAATACCTGCCGGATACGCCCATCGTTGAAATCAAGGAACCTTCCATGGGCGGAGATGATTTCGCCGAGTATCTCAAGCAGACACCTGGTGCACTCCTGCGTCTGGGGACCGGTGGAAGCCCCGCCACGCGCTATCCTCTGCACCATCCCTGTTTTGACGTAGACGAATCCGCCCTGCCCGCAGGCGTGGCCGCACTCGCTTGCCTGTGCCTGGCGTGACCATGCTACGACTATTCTTCGTGCTGTTCGTCACCCTTCCATTGCTGGAATTATATGTACTGATTCAAGTGGGAAACGCTATTGGAGGTCTCAACACCATTGTGCTGTGCCTGTTGACGGCCTTTATCGGCGGCATGTTGATTCGCCGACAGGGTCTGATAACCCTGGTGGATGCGCAAAAACGCATGGCTTCGGGTGATCTTCCCGCCGAGCATGCTTTTCATGGCATCTTGCTGGCGATAGCGGGTATTCTGCTTTTTACGCCAGGGTTCATCACCGATTTTGTGGGGTTTTTGTTATTGATTCCATCATTGAGGCGATGGTCGATCCGTCGTTGCCTTCCCATCAATCCGGTACGGACGGATCGATCCCGATCAGATATCATTGATGCGGATATTGTTGATCCCGAAGACCATGATCCTCCCATGAACCAACATTAAACCCAAGATCCGACATTGACATCCGCCGTATGTCAGTCAGGCCTCGGGATCATCGCCCGCCTTGACGGATATGAGCCGTTTGCGGCAGCATTCATCTGCTGGAGTTGTAAAGGACACGCAACTGTTCAATACACTGTAACCACGGAGCACACAGAGAGCTTGAAAGGAGATATTATGTCAACATATATCCAGTCCACGACCCGTATTGATGCGCGTATCGGTTTTCTGGGACGTACGTACGGCATGCTGACGCTTTGTATCACCGCCGGAAGTATCGGCGCCTATGCCAGTATGGGGATGGCCTTTCCTTATCAGCATCCGTGGATGATGCTGTTCATCATGATGGGCGGTATCTTCATGGTGCAGAGGCTTCGCCATACCCCGGTCATCAATGTGCTTGCATTGCTGGGTTTTGGTGCAATCACCGGTATGAGTATTGCACCCCTGGTTCACATGGTGGCCGCCAAATCAGGCATGCTGGTGGCACAGGCGTTCATGACGACCGCCGTTGCTTTTGTCGCGTTGACGGCATATACCTTTGTTTCAAAAAAGGACTTTTCCTTCCTGAAAGGCTTTGTCTGGACGGGGCTCGTTGCCATCATTGTGCTGGGTCTGTCCAATTATTTTTTCTTTGAATCCGGTACGGTTGCGCTTGCCATTTCCGGTGTTGGCGTATTGGTATTCTCGGCTTTTATTCTGTACGATACTTCCAGCGTATTGCGGCAGTATCCCGATGATGAATATATTTCCGCTGCATTAACGCTGTATCTGGATGTATTCCTGCTGTTTGAGAATCTCCTGATGCTGTTTGGCGTGCTTGGCGACGATTAAGGCGAACACATTCGTAACGGTATCAGCGCACCCTCCGATTGACCCGATCATTGCGTCGGACATGCTCGTCTGCAGGAGGCTATACTGTCTGCTTGCATATGGCGTATCCGTCTGAGCCCATTGCAAAGCCTATTGTTCCTCGCCTGTGATGGGCCTGTCGGGTGTATTGGCGGGCGCATGAATGAGTTCAGACCATGCATCGCGCAAGTATTCATACGCAGACCATAAGGTTAACAGGGCGGCGATCCACAGCAGCACCAGTCCGATCACATGCATATCCAGTCCGAGTATGGTTTCGTGCAGCAAGAGGCAGAAGATCGCAATCATTTGCATAGCTGTTTTCCATTTTCCCAGCAGTGAAACATGAACAATTCCGGAGACCTGCGCCAGCCATTCACGCAAGGCACTGATAACAATTTCACGCCCGATAATAATGGCGGCCAGCAAGGCGGGCGTCCGTCCGGCCTCAACCAGAAGCACCAGAGCCGTGGCAACCAGTAGTTTGTCGGCCACGGGATCAAGGAAGCGGCCAAATGCGGTTACTTCATTACGGCGGCGGGCAAGATATCCATCCAGCCAGTCCGTCAAAGACGCCAGGCCGAACAGAACTGCGGCCCCCAGATGACCTGATCTTCCGGGCAGGTAGAAGACCAGCGCGAGCAAAGGAATGATCAGCACGCGCGCCGCCGTAAGCTGGTTGGATAGTGTCCACCTCATTGCCCCATTGTTGACCGGGGGCATAGCCGGGGTAAAGCTTTTTTCTGTTCAGCATGTGTCACGGGGTGTCTCAGGGACTGGAAAGCACGCATACGGACGACCGATGAGGGATTCGGTCGCCTGTATGCGTACATCGCACAGGCAGGGACAAAGGAACAAATAAGGGCGCGGCAGTATTTGTGCATCATGCAAGAGGATCGCAGGTTAAGTCCTTGTGGACATCCGACCCAATACATCTAATCTTTCCCTTCATGGTGACTGGCCTTCTTGATGGTGGCGCTGCCTTGGCAGCAAGGCACAAACCGAGGATCATCCACACGCCTCAAAAGGGTTGCGGCATGCGCCGCATGTCAATGTCGGATCCTGGGCTCAAGGGGCCGCCATGAAATCTGAGCGCATGAATATGAAGCCCGATGATAGCGGCTGGTGGAAGCGCCGCTGGGCTGTATTGGCTCATGATATACTGTGGATCCCGGTATCGTTGTTTCTGGCCTACTGGTTTCGTTTCAATCTGGGAACGATTCCGCCAGTCCATCTTCACGGGCTGTACTGGACGCTAGTCGTGGCACTTCCGGTGCAGGTTGGGTTCTTTCATGTGTTCGGACTGTATCGGGGTATCTGGCGTTTTTCCTCCATTCCCGATTTAACAAGAATCTTGAAGAGCGTGGCCGCAGGCGTAGCGCTGACCTTTGGCCTGGTATTTATTATCAGGCGGCTGGAGGGAGTACCGCGATCCGTGCTGTTGCTGTATCCGATCTTTCTTTCGGTAGCGCTTGCCGGGCCACGCCTGCTGTACCGTTGGTGGAAGGATCGCTTCCTTCATCTGTCGAGTAACACCCAGCGCGCACTGGTTGTTGGCGCGGGCAAGGCGTGCGAGTTGCTCGTGCGCGATCTGTTGAGGCACGGGCCTTGTCTGCCTGTAGGTATCCTGGATGATGACGCCGGGAAACAGGGAAGGGACATCCATGGCGTGCGTATTTTGGGAAACCTGAACGATATCTTCGATCAAATTCGCATGATGGCTATAGACGTGGTGTTGCTGGCCATCCCATCCGCGCCGCGCCAGTTAATTCGTCGCGTGACCAGGGATTGTCAGCAAGCAGGCGTTGTCTGCCGTACGTTACCATCCCTGATAGAGCTGGCGGATGGTACGGTCGAAGTCGCCAGTTTACGCGATGTCTCCATTGAGGATCTGCTGGGGCGTGATCCTGTCGTAATGGACACGAAACGCCTGACTTTGCTGTTGCGGGATCGATGTGTGATGGTCACCGGCGCGGGTGGTTCCATCGGCTCCGAGCTGTGCCGTCAGATTGGCCGCATGGCCCCGACGCATCTGCTGATGCTGGATCATGCTGAATTCAATCTCTACAGTATTGAGCAGGAAATGCGTAGCCGTCTGGGTCATGTCTGTATTCCCATGCTGGGCGATGTGTGCGATAGTGTGTACATGCGCTGGGTGTTCGAGCATTTTCAGCCATGCGTTATTTTCCATGCCGCCGCCTATAAACATGTTCCGCTGGTTGAAGAGAATCCCGCCGAAGGTGCAAGAACGAATGTGTTTGGCACATGCAACGTCGCCGATCTGGCGGTGGAATTCGGTGTGCGGACATTCGTGCTGGTGAGTACGGATAAAGCGGTAAATCCCGCCAATGTGATGGGTGCGTCCAAGCGCGCTGCCGAAGTGTATTGTCAGAACCTGGATGCCCGTAGTCCGCATACCGCCTTTATCACCACGCGATTCGGCAACGTGCTGGGTTCCACCGGCAGTGTTGTGCCCAAGTTCCGCTCACAGATTGCCGACGGTGGTCCCGTTACTGTTACGCATCCTGAAATGACCCGCTTCTTTATGACCATTCCGGAAGCTGTAAGCCTGATTCTTCAGGCCGGGGAAATCGGCAAGGGTGGTGAAATTTTCGTTCTGGACATGGGCGAACCCGTAAAGATTCTCGATCTGGCCGAGCAAATGATTCGTTTGTCCGGCCTTGTGCCCAATGAGGATATCGCCATCAAATTTACGGGCTTAAGGCCGGGAGAAAAACTGTATGAAGAGTTGTTCCACGAAGCCGAATATCTGAGCGGTACCGCGCATCCGAAATTGATGCTGGCCGCGGCGCGTGAAATGCACTGGCCGCTATTGACGGACAGGCTGAAACAACTGCGCGATGCCTGCGCCATGCATGATACGGATATGGTACGCCACACACTCAAAGCCATTGTACCGGAGTTTCAGGGCATGCGCATGGCAACTACCAACGAAAACCCCGTCGTCAACCCCCCCCTTCACTAACCTGCATGATTCACAAATGCTGCCGCGCCCCTGGCTTGCTCCTTTCTCCCACCCCATAATATCCACTTTGTGTCTTTCACGGGGATCCCGGTTGTTCCCTTGCCTGCAAGGAACCCTTTGTCAGTCGTGTCCGTATGCCCGGCGACGGCGACCCCTAACGGGGATCGTTGCGAACACAGGTCCGGCCTGTCTGCGTGCGTTTGCGTACAGGCAGGCGCGATCATCACGGTGATTCATGAATAGTCCAGACCTGGTTGAAATCGCGGTATTCGCGCCGCTGAATAAAACGTTTACCTACACATGGCCTGAATGGCTGGGTGAACCGAAGCCGGGAGTGCGCGTTCAGGTGCCCTTCGGACGTGGTCGGCGGCTGGGCGTGGTGTGGTTCGAGGATGTAGCCCCTGACAGCGCCATTGAACTCAAAGCTGTGATCGACCGCGTGGATGCCGTGCCATTGTACGATTCCCGGCGCATGCAATGGCTTGAGCGGGCCCGCCGTTATTATGTGGTCGCGCCGGGTGAATGCGCCGAGACGGCATTTGCGTGGGCTGGCCATGAAGATAAACGTCGCTGGCACTGCCCCGATACGGCAGCCCTTTCCCGATCGGATAGCGGACTGGCTCAGGCTTTTTCACACCGGACGACGCTGTCCACCGCGACATTGCGGAAGAAATTATCCGTAACCGGATTGTATCATCGCCTGTGGCAGGCCGTGGCGGCAGGTCATCTGACGGAAGTGTTCAAGGGCGAGGAAGGGGATAGACCACATTCTTCGGGACAAAACAGTACAACAGCTCCCTTTTTACACCCGGAGATGCCCAACGAACCGATCCCCGAACATTTATTCCCCGCGCAACAACAGGCATTGGGCAGAATCAGCCGTATACGGGGGTTTGCGCCATTCCTGTTGTTCGGGTGTACGGGTTCCGGAAAAACGGAGGTCTACCTTCGGGCCGCCCGGCAACGGGTTGATGCAGGCAGGCAGGTACTTATCCTCGTTCCCGAGATCGGCCTGACACCACAGTGGCTGGCACGCCTTGCCACTCGCTTTAATCGGGTCGCCGTATGGCATTCAGGTCTTTCGGACGTTCGGCGTTTACAGGTTCGACGAGAGCTGCCGGGCGTGGACGTGCTCGTTGGCACCCGCTCCGCGCTCTTTCTTCCGCTGCCACGCTGTTCCATGATTGTCGTAGACGAGGAGCACGACACATCGTTTAAACAACAGGATGGCATGCATTATCATGCCCGGGATATGGCCGTTCTGCTGGCGCAGGAACTGGAGATTCCAATCATTCTTGGTAGCGCGACACCCAGTCTGGAGAGTTGGCGTCAGGCAAGGGATGGTCGTTATCAACTTCTGGAGCTGCCTGAACGTATTGCACCGCACCCCGCTCCGGCGATTGAACGCATAGATATGCGCGGGATGGAGGCAGCCCTGTCCGATCCGATGCTCGCCTTGCTGCGGGATACGAAAGATCGAGGGCTTCAGTCCATTCTGTATCTGAACCGGCGTGGCTATGCGCCCGCGCTCATCTGTACGGCCTGTGGCGACGTGCCGGAGTGCCCGTCCTGTTCCTTCAGACTTACGCTGCATCGGCGAAGGAAGGAGTTGCGCTGTCATGGCTGCGGGTTTGCCCGCCGTGTTCCGGTCGCGTGCGAGCATTGCGGTGAGGATGCGTTGCTGCCGCTGGGTGAAGGCACCGAAAAGGTGGAGGAACAGTTGGCCGCTACCCTGCCGGATTTGCGCATGGCCAGGCTGGATCGCGATGCCGTGCGCAATGAAACCGAGCTGATGCGGATATTAGGAGATTTCTCGTCGGGTCAGCTGGACTGTTTGGTCGGTACGCAGATGCTGGTCAAGGGGCACCATTTTCCCAATGTGGTGCTGGTCGGGGTGGTTAATGCTGATCTGGGTCTTGGTTTGCCGGATTTTCGTGCCGGAGAGCGCTGGTGGCAACAGATTACGCAAGTGGTGGGGCGCACGGGACGCGGCGAAGATCCGGGGCGGGTCATGGTTCAAACCCGCAATCCCGAAGGGCAATGGCTTTCCCGTATCGGTAGTGAACAGGCATGCAAGACACTGGATACCGAGCTTGCCTTGAGAAAAACACTGGATTATCCTCCGTTCGCACGCTGGGTTCGTATTATTTTTTTAGCCACGCATAATAACCTGGCCATGCAGGCGGCTGAATACGTAGCGCGGGCATGCGCTGCTCATATGCCGGATATTGTACAGTGCATGGGACCCATGCCGTGCGCTATTGAGCGAATCGCTACGCGCTACCGCGTTGAACTGGTACTGCGGGATACGACGCGCAAGCACTTGCCATGGCGTCTTGCACCGTTGTTATCGCGCATCACGCTTGCCTCTGGTGTGCGTATGCGCGTGGATGTGGATCCACTGGATATGATGTGAACTCACCTGCGTTATTCATGCGGGTTACCACAGGGGGCGATATGAGTATGGAACTGACTGAAGCCGCTGCGGGAAAGGTTCAGGGGCTGCTGGCACAGGAAGAAAATGAAGCACTACATCTGCGAATTTTTGTTTCCGGCGGAGGCTGCTCGGGGTTTCAGTATGGTTTTACGTTCGATACGGAGGTGAAGCAGGATGATACGGTGGTGGAAAGCCACGGCGTCAAGCTGCTGGTGGACGCCATGAGCCTTGATCTGCTCAAGGGTTCCGAGATTGACTATCAGTGTTCACTGCAAGGCGAAGCCTTTGTCATTCGCAATCCGAATGCCGGATCCACCTGTGGCTGCGGTCAGTCGTTCACACCTTCCAAAAGCGGTAGTGGATGCGCCAACGCAGGCTATTGATAAAAAAGAAACGTAACTACTCAGCCGCTCATGAGTTTTGCAAGAGGCTCCCTGGCCTGAACTATTCATAAATCGCCGTGATGATTGCGCCTGCCTGTGCGTGTAGAGTACAACCCAGATCCTGCAAGTGCTTGCACACACATAGTGCAACCCCTTGATTCATCCAGCATATCGAAAAAACATTCGAGCCTCTTGCAAAACTCTGGGTGGATGAGCGGCAATCCCACTTTGAGACTATTTCCGGGATTGAATGAGCTGCGTGGTGGTTCCATGGAGCGAAATTCAAGCTCGGAAATGGGCCGAAGTGGGGAAGCCGATCACCGCTCATGAGTTTTGCAAGAGGCTCATTCATCACCAATAAGGTGACAACATGTTTTTTCGATATGCTGTATAAACCAATCTCTTACACTCTGCATGCACGATCACTTGCAGGATCTAGGTACAATCACTTGCAGGATCTAGGTTATATTCCCTTCATCAGCGACAGTGTAGAGTCCCCTGATGCTTCATGTCCTGTCCCGTAGAGGTGCATACCCTCAGATCCATCCCGGGGATCCATGGCAAGGCGTGTCCCGCAGCCAATGGTGTGCCCCTGGCACGGGTTGCAACGCTGCATTGATCCCCTGGCATGGCTTCCTTCGGGCGAGGTTGGGCGAGCGGGCGGCTGCGTTATACCCGTTTGAATTGTCCACGGTCGATCCCGTGCTCGCACGGCTTGCTGTACGCCTCGCCGGGAATTGCTGATGGTACACTCTTCTACGGAACAGGGCGCCGGATTCGCCTTGCAAGTACAAGATTTGCACAAGATTTACAGCAATGGAAAATCCGCACTGGGTGGCGTAAATCTGAATGTTCCAAGGGGTGCATTCTACGCACTTCTTGGGCCAAACGGGGCGGGTAAAAGTACGTTGATCAATATCCTGGCCGATATTGTCCGTCCCTCCTCCGGATCAGCATACCTGATGGATCATGATATGTTCCGCGACAAGGCGTGGTGCAAGCGGCATATGGGTGTGGTACCGCAAGAAATTGCCTTTGATCCGTTTTTTAATCCGCGTGAAATGTTATGGATTACCTCCGGGCTGTTCGGGTGCAAACCCGATAGTGCATGGATTAACGAGTTGCTGGATATCCTTGATCTTTCCGTGCATGCGGACAAAAACGCACGCCAGCTCTCCAGTGGTATGCGCAGGCGTTTGCTGGTGGCGCTGGCGCTGGTACATAAGCCGTCATTGGTGATTCTCGACGAGCCGACGGCCGGGGTGGACGTTGAGTTACGCCGTCGCCTGTGGGATTTCATGCGCGAACTGAATCGTGCGGGGACGACAATCCTGTTGACTACGCATTATCTCGAGGAGGCCGAAGAGTTGTGCGATTACGTAACCATCATCGATCAGGGGCAGGTGGTGGCTGACCGTCCCATGCAAGAATTGATGCATGACGATGCCGGACGCTATTTGTGGCTGCGGTATGGCGAGGGATTCAGCATCTCCGATGAGGATGCGCGGGCGCTGGCGGATTTTCATCCACGCACCAGTGAGCGGGGCATCTGCCTGACGTTGCGTTACGGAAAACCGGATGAAACCAATTTTCATGAAGCCTATCGGGCGGCGGTGTCGCGCTTTGGCGCGCCGGTGGATGCGGGCGTGCGCCAGGAGGATCTGGAGGATGTGTTTATTCGCCTGACGCATGATACGAACGACAACATGAAGGGGACCACATGAAACCGCTCAATCCACGCGGTGCATGGACGCTGTTTCTGCGCGAGACCCGCCGATTCATGAACGTGAAGATGCAGACCATCGTGGCACCCGCACTGACGGCCATCATGTATCTGCTGGTATTTCGCTATGCTATGGGCCGGCGTTCGGTACCGGGGTTGCATGTCGATTATTTCTCCTTCCTGATTCCGGGGCTGGTCATGATGTCCATGTTGCAAAACGCGTTTGCCAACACGTCCAGCTCCATGATTGTCGGTAAAGTAATGAATGTACATATCTACCTGCTGATGGCTCCGCTTGCCGCAATTGAAGTGGTAGGCGCATTTCTGGCTGCCGCCGTGGTGCGTGCGCTGACTGTTGCCACGGTACTGTTGCTGGTACTTGTCCCGTTTACCGCGCTAACATTTACACATATCGGCCTGGCTCTGTTCTATGGCGTGTGCGGCAGCATTCTGATGGGCGGTTTTGGCCTGATTGCCGGTATGTGGTCAGATAAATTCGATGATATAGCGCTGATCAATAATTTCCTCATCATGCCGTTGACCTTTCTCTCCGGTGTGTTTTATTCAGTCAAACAATTGCCGCCGTTCTGGCAACATGTAAATCATTTCAATCCGTTCTTCTACCTGATTGACGGTTTCCGTTACGGCTTCATTGGGGTAGGGGATACCAACCCGTTCACCGCCCTGTGGGTGGTCGGCGGTGCAACATTGATCTGCATGGCTGCCTGCTGGAATCTGTGGCGCATCGGCTGGCGGTTAAAGGAGTAATTGCAACATAAACGGGCAGCATGGCGTCCACCCCGGCCCCCCCTCCTGGTGATGCGGATTTATCCGGCGTATTGCAGGGCGGCGGGCACGGGAGTTATTTGCCATTTTGAATATATTTATGGCATCATGTTTTTGTATCGATTTATACCCTGCCGCCCGGAAACACCCCTTTCCATTTCTTGCCGTGCCTCTCAACAAATTATGGGAACTGTGATCAGACAGGGACTATACGGGCCGTGATTTTCCTGCATGTTTCCTTCCGCGACGGCGTCCCCTGGCTCTGGGGCGAGCAGGATCGTGCGACCCGGGACAAGGCGCTGAGGCCCTGCTGCTATGATCCCGGCATCAAGGGGCTGCGCGCCGCACTGAAACAGCTTGCTCCCGACATCAGCATGCTGAAGCGCAACACGTCCAGCGCAACAATCTGGCTCCCGTCACGGGGCGATACCCCCATTCCCTCATCGTCGATGATCGGGCCATCCCCCGATCTCAGAAGGAAAGTGGCCATCAGGCCGCATGTTGTGCTGGTGCGAACATTGTCGCTGGAAGAATTGCTGGAACTGGTGTCCCTTGCCGATTCCGGGGCGCATGCCAATGCCGGAATCCTGTTCGGAACCTCCTTTTTATGGTGTAGCCGCCTGTTGGCCATGGCGCTGAATATCATGGTCAAAGAGAACTTCCTGCCCGGCTTGATCCATGGCGGCGACGGGTATGAAGCGCGCTGGCTTCCGGCGCCTGACGAGGATGACGAGCGGAATCTCGCCGCACTGGCATCAAGCATGCCCGGCACCTGCCGCTGTATGGGGGATGCACCGGATGCTCCGCCGGAAACCCATCCCCGCCAAACGATGAATCTTTTGCTGGTGCGCATGGTGGACGCAGTGGTGCGGCGCGCCAATACACCCGGACCCCTGCAACAAACCAGGCGCCATGCCAGTGTGCATGATGCATGGATGGCGGCGCTGGTCTCAGCGGATGCCACGGTGCGGTGGAAAGATTCCGGGGATTTACAAACCTTTGCACGGGAACTGGCCCGCTGGCGGCGACCGGTCGATCTGGTGGCGAAATCACCGTTCAAGTTCGCTTTTCGCCTGGCGGAGCCCGGTGATGGCGCCCCGGAGGATGCCGCCGACGCGTGGCGGGTGGATTACCTGCTGCAACCCAAGAGCGATCCGAGCCTGATGATCCCCGTATCTGAATTGTGGCGGACGGACAAACGCACTGTGGCACAGTTGAAGGAATTTGGCTCCGACGCCACCGAATTCCTGCTGACGGCGTTGGGACAGGCGGCGGGTCTCTGCCCCGAAGTGGCGGCAAGCCTGAAGGTACGGAATCCGGATGGATTTATGTGTAATGCCGCCGGCGCCTGTCGCTTTCTGCAGGAACAGGCGCAGGCGTTGCGTTCCGCGGGCTTTGTCGTGCTGTTGCCGTCGTGGTGGGTGGGCCATGGGGCGGTGGGGCGCTTAAGCCTCACGGCCAGGGCGAAGACCCCCGTGATGCAGGGAGCAGGCGATCTGACGCTGGATGCCATGATTCAATTCGATCTGGCGGCTTCACTGGGCGATGATAAACTGGATATCACTGAACTACGCCGGCTGGCGTTGCTGAAAGCGCCGCTGGTGCGGGTGCGTGGCCAGTGGACGATGATCGACGCCGATGAAATCAAACGTGCGGTTCGTTTTCTGGAACGGCAGCAGCAAGAGTCCACGACGGCCCGCGACCTGATTGCGATGGCGCTTGGATCGGAAAAGAAAGTCGGCAGCCTGCCAGTGACAGCGGTGGAAACCCATGGGTGGCTGGATGATCTGCTGTCAACGCTTACCGGCAAGCAGGATTTTGAAACGCTCTCCCAGCCCGGTCAGTTTGCGGGCCAGCTTCGCCCCTATCAGGAACGAGGCTATTCATGGCTCGCCTTTCTGCGCCGATGGGGATTAGGCGCTTGCCTGGCGGATGATATGGGGCTTGGGAAAACGGTGCAGACGCTGGCTCTTATCCAGCGTGAGCGCGAGGCGGGCGAGCAGCGTCCGGTGTTGCTGGCTTGCCCCACCTCGGTCATCAACAACTGGCGCAAGGAAGCGGAGCGGTTTACCCCGGATCTGTCCGTGCTGGTGCATCATGGTCCCGACCGCAGGCGGAAGGGTGCATTCGCCAGATCCGCCACAAAACACGCGCTGGTGATTTCCAGTTACGCCCTGCTGCAACGGGATATTGATTTTCTGAAGGATATCGATTGGGCCGGCGTGGTGTTGGATGAGGCGCAGAATATCAAGAATCCGGAGAGTAAACAGTCCAGGGCTGCTCGTGGCATCAAGGCGGACTACCGGATCGCTCTGACCGGTACGCCAGTGGAAAACCATGTCGGGGATTTATGGTCACTGATGGATTTTCTCAATCCGGGCTTGCTTGGCAGCCAAAACGGATTCAAACAAGCCTTCTACAAGCCAATTCAGGTATGGCGCGATACGAATGCTGCCGCGCGACTCAAACAACTGACGGCGCCCTTTATTCTGCGTCGGATGAAGACGGATCGTTCCATTATCAGCGATTTGCCGGACAAGATTGAACAGAAGGCATACTGTACGCTGACCCGCGAGCAGGCCTCATTGTATCAGGCCGTGGTCGAGGATATGCAGCAGCGGCTGGAGCAGGCATCGGGCATTGAGCGGCGCGGACTGGTGCTGGCCACCTTGTCCAAACTCAAGCAGGTCTGCAATCACCCGGCTCAGTTCATGGGTGATGCCTCCGGGCTGGCCGGTCGTTCCGGCAAGCTCGCACGCCTGCATGAGATGCTGGAAGAGATCAGGGAAGCTGGTGAACGAACGCTTGTTTTTACCCAGTTCTCGACCATGGGCGGGATGTTGCAACGCTATTTTCAGGACCAACTTGGCGAGGAGGTGTTATTTTTACATGGTGGCGTTGCCAGGAAGCAGCGCGACGCCATGATTGAGCGTTTTCAGCAGGATGCGGATGCACCGCATCTTTTCGTTCTGTCGCTCAAGGCTGGCGGTACGGGGCTGACGCTGACGCGGGCCAACCACGTGGTACATTTCGATCGGTGGTGGAATCCGGCTGTGGAGAATCAGGCTACGGATCGCGCCTTTCGCATTGGCCAGCGCCGCAATGTGCAGGTGCACAAATTCATCGTTGCCGGAACGCTTGAGGAGCGGATTGATGAGATGATCGAACAGAAAACAGGTATCGCCGCGCAGGTGATAGGCAGTGGCGAGCAGTGGCTCACCGAACTGAGCAATAACGAACTGCGGGACATGATCAGCCTCAGCCGCGATGCCGTGGGAGAATAAGATGGCCCGATATGACTGGTATTACACGCCCGCCAGGCCGAAGGCGGTGAAAGGCGGCATCAAGGCGCAGAGTAAGCGCGGCGCATTTTCCACCAAGTGGTGGGGCAAGCGCTGGATTCAGACGCTGGAAGGCTTTCGTATTGGCGCGCGCCTGTCGCGGGGCCGCGCCTATGCCCGCAAGGGGCAGGTGGCCAGCCTGGATGTTGAACCGGGAGAAATTCAAGCCAGGGTTCAGGGGTCCCGCCGAGGTGCCTACAGGGTGTCCATCAAACTGGCCATATTGAACGCCGAACAGTGGCGGAAAGTCGCGGATCGGATTAGCGAAGAGCCAATCTTCGCCGCCTTGCTGCTGGGCGGTGAAATGCCTGAAGATATTGAGCGGATTTTCTCCGATGCCGGGGCGCCATTGTTTCCCGTGCGTCAGCATGACCTCGATACCGATTGTTCCTGTCCGGACTGGTCCAACCCTTGCAAGCATATTGCCGCCGTCTATTACCTGCTGGCGGAAGCGTTTGATCAGGATCCGTTCCTGCTGTTCAGACTGCGCGGCATGGATCGGGATGTGTTCCTGGATCGCTTACGCTCAGCCGGGTCGGACGAACAGATAACAGAGGAAGCCTTCCCTCAGTCCGAATCAGATCCGTTGCCGCTGGATCACGACGCATTCTGGGGCAAGGAGGCCCTGATGCCGGAGGGCGAAGCAACAGCCAATCTTCCGGCCCTGCATGCGGCGATTCCGAGACGGTTGGGAACACTCCCGTTCTGGAGGGCGGAACGTGATTTCATCAAGGGAATGGAAGCATTTTATTGCCATGTCTCCGCTCTGGCGCTGTCGCTTGTGGAACAGGATCGCGCCAACACGGATGGAAACTTCTCCGACGCGGTCTGAAAACGCCTTGTATCAATGATCAACTTCTCTCCACAGCCTAACCCGCGATAGATACGCCCTTCCTGATATATTGGGAGGCCATTTTTGCGATAAAACAGTCAGGTTTGAGCATCTTGCACAACCCTGATCGATCAGCCCGTTTTGTACGCTTTATTTATGTTGTTGTTCGTATCAGCATGCCTTGCTTGCGGCGCTTCCGCCGCCCGGAGCAGAAAAAATATGTACGTTTCCAGTTTGACAGCATTATCTCCGCTTGATGGACGTTATGCGGGAAAAATTGCGCCTCTCCGACCGATTTTCAGTGAATTCGGACTCATCCGCGCACGCGTAACCGTTGAAATCCGTTGGTTGCGAATGCTTGCCGACCATCCGGATATCCATGAAGTGCCCGGATTGTCCGTGTCCAGCGGAAAAGCCCTGGAGAGCATCATTGAAGATTTCGATGAAAACGATGCCACGCGCGTTAAACATATCGAAACCGATACCAATCACGACGTCAAGGCCGTGGAATACTTTCTTAGGGAAAAGTTTTCCATTTACACGGAACTGAAGGCCATATCCGAATTTCTGCATTTCGCCTGTACATCCGAGGACATTAACAACCTCGCTTACGCCCTGATGCTCAAGCGTGCACGCGATGAGATCATGATTCCCTGTGTGGATGAACTGATTGACAAGATTGTCAAAGGTGCTCACGTCATGGCCAATGCATCCATGTTATCCCGAACACACGGCCAGCATGCAAGCCCGACGACCATGGGTAAGGAATGGGCTAACGTCGCTTACCGCTTGCAACGACAACGGGAACAGCTATTGGCTACGCCCATGATGGGGAAAATCAACGGTGCTGTCGGCAACTATAATGCGCATTGGATCAGCTATCCGGATGTGGACTGGCAGAATACCGCAAAGCATTTCGTGGAATCACTGGGATTAACATGGAACCCCTATACCACGCAGATTGAACCCCACGACTTTATCGCGGAAATGGGCGATATTTTCTCTCGTCTCAACAACGTGCTCATGGATTTTTGCCGCGATACATGGGGCTACATCTCGCTGGGTTATTTTCGTCAGATGCCTGTTCCCGGGGAAGTGGGTTCCTCCACGATGCCGCACAAGATCAATCCGATCGATTTTGAAAACGCCGAGGGAAACCTGGGCCTGGCCAATGCAATTTTTGGGCATCTGACGGCGAAACTTCCGGTTTCCCGTTGGCAACGCGACCTTTCCGACTCCACTGTATTGCGCAGCCTTGGAACGGCTTTTGGTCACAGCCTGCTTGCCTGGCAATCCGTTCAGTGTGGTATGAATAAGCTCGAACTCAACGAAACAGGGATGAAGAAAGACCTGGATGGTGCATGGGAAGTGCTGGGCGAGGCCATTCAAACGGTCATGCGCCGTTACGGTTTGCCAAATCCCTACGAACAAATGAAAGCACTCACACGTGGCAAAAGAATGGATGGAACAAGCCTGCGCACCTTTGTTCAGAACCTGGATATTCCGGATGCCGCAAAACAGCAGTTGATGGCCTTGACGCCTGAAACCTACACAGGCAATGCAAGTGAACAGGCCCGTAATCTGTAAGTATACACTCATACTATAGTGGACCCCAAATTCAGGACAGGTTCTTAAGGTAGATTCAAGGGTATTGTTTCTCTCCAGAAAGGAGAAGAGGATGATACGAAAACATTATAGCAAAGCGGTGAA
>VAOZ01098391.1_pt1 | contig 33221 bp, 22 predicted proteins | sample 3394041 | NCBI WGS metagenome assembly VAOZ01 (sample SAMN08290431, study PRJNA428436) | hydrothermal vent metagenome | isolation source: Deep-sea hydrothermal vent chimney | place: Indian Ocean: Southwest Indian Ridge
CTATACATTTTGCCAGAGCCAGCATCATAATGTCCAACGGCTACACTTTTTTTATCAAAAATAGAATTAGGTATTTGTACTTGAGGTTCAAAGTTTAAAGAATTGTAAATCTTGGTATTGTCAGTAGGTGCGTTTGTTTTAGCAGTATTGGCTGACGGAGTTACCACCTTATTTTTAGGGGTTTGTTTGTCTGCTGATAAGGCTGGAGAATTAGCAGTACAACAACAAATATCGGCTTTAGACAGAGTAGCGCTACAACTCGCTAAAGTATTCTGGGTTTCAGTAATTGTACAGGTATTAGGAATAGTCACCAAATGACAAGATTCGGCCTTCACTACTATTGGAACAGAAAAGAAAGTTAGGAGTGATAAAGCTAAAATTATAACTGGTAATTTTTTCATAGTTTAGTGATAAATTTTAAATAACTATTTTTGAGTGGAGTATCCTTAATTATATCTATAATCATTTTTTGATTTATATCGCGTCCACCTAGCCCAACAATATAATTTTTGAGATGTATATTATTTTTCGTTTTTCCCAGAGCCATAATAGTACTGGCTACATCTGAGTATAATGGACCAGATTGTCCTAAACTAATTGCCTTTTCTAGCACCGCGATATGTTTAGCAGATTTTATTATATTTATAACTTCAGTCTTAGGAAAAGGACGATAGACTTTTATTTTTAGCAGGCCGATGTTCTTAAAGTTTCTAATAGTCTCTCGTATAGTTCCCAACATAGAGCCCATAGCAATTAAAATAATCTTAGGGTTTTTCGGACCGTAGTATTCAATTAGACCATTATCAACAAGAGACCCTCTATTTTTGTTAGAATTATTTTTAAAACCTAAAATTTGGTTTAATAATTTATATTCTTGCTTAATAGTTTTTAAGCTAGACACTAAATTATTATGTAAACTTTCTCTAGTTTCCATGTAACTGTTGGGTCCAAAAAAGGCTCCTAGAGTTACTGGATTATTAGGGTTCAGATAAGTTCCAGCACTGGGTTTATAATCTGGCAGATATTTTTTAATTAATTTTGATTCAGGAATAATTACTGGTTCATAGGAATGAGTTAAAATAAAACCATCTACATTAATCATAACCGGAAGCTTTAACTTTTCTGCCAGTTTATAGGCTAAGATATGTTGATTTACTGCTTCTTGGTGGTCAGCGGCGAATAGCTGGATCCAACCAGCATCCCGAATAACCATCACATCACTATGATCATTCCAGATATTAATTGGGGCAGAAATTGCTCTATTAGCACAAGTTATGACTACGGGTAAACGCATTCCTGCAATATTAAAAATTACTTCGGTCATGAGCAATAGTCCTTGTGAGCTGGTTGCACTATAAACCCTGACTCCAGTAGCACTGGCTCCTAAGATTATAGAAGCAGCGGCAAATTCACTTTCAGCCCGTATATATTCAAAAGAACTTTTTCCATCGGCTTTCATTTTAGCTAAATCTTCCACAATATGTGTTTGGGGTGTAATGGGAAAAGCTGAGACTACTGCTGGAGCAATATTTTTAATAGTTAAAGCTATGGCGTTGGAACCTTCTAAAATTTGTTTTTTGTTTTTCATGGTATGGTAGATATTAGCCACTTATTAGTAGTCTTTTTTCATAATAATTGCTTTTACTGGGCATTCAAGCGCACATAGACCGCAGCCCTTGCAATAGTCATAATCTGTTTTTGGTTTTAGTTTGCCGTCAAATTTTTTATTTCGTCCCATTAGAATACAAGCTTCTGGACAAACCTTAGCACACAAACTACAGCCAATACAGCGTTTTAAATCAGTGACTGGACGTTCAGTTCGCCAAGGCCCAGTTTTATTGTTTAGACTACTATTGGGTCGGGTAATTAAATTTGCCTGTTTGATAACTTTTTTCATATTTTTAAGATCTATTAATCAAAGAAACTGCTGCAATATTTTTTTTAATTATTTCTTGGCCCTTACTAGCAAATTTAGTCACTATGGCTTTTTTTAAAGATTCTAAAGAAATTATTTTAGTATATTTTATTAAAGCTCCTAGAATTACCGTATTTACCAAATTTTTGCCTAGAATTTTTAAAGCTATTTCTGTAGCTGGACTAAAGTATAAATTCTTTGATTTTAAATTCAGTTGAGGCCAACGATTTTCTGGAGCATTAATAATAATTTTGGTATTGCAATCAATACCTCCGAATACTTCAATAGTATCAATTAAAGTACTGTCTTGAATAATTAAAATAGTAGGTTTATAGATTTGTTCCCGAGTAATAATTTTATGATTATCAATACGAGCAAAAGATTGAATTGGAGCCCCACTTCTTTCTACCCCGAAACTAGGGAAAGCTTGAGCTTCATGGCCATCATAGAAAGCGGAGAGTGCTATCAATTCAGCAGCGGTAACCACTCCTTGTCCTCCTCTACCGTGAATACGAATTTGTTCCATATTATTTAATTAATCCTTGGATTAAAGTATTAAATTTATTAAACGGTACATAACCAGAGAAAGCATAATTATTAACAAACCAAGTGGGAGTGCCAGAAATTTTTAAAGCATTAGCGTCATTATAGTCTTTTTTAATTTGTTTAAGATACCTTTCACTGCTCATACAAGAATTAAATTGAGTGATGTTTAGTCTTAAATTTTTAGCCAAAGTCACTAATTTAGCGGGGCGAGAGCTATTATCTGTTATGAGTTCTGCTTGGTGGGCAAATAAAGCATTATGCATTGGCCAAAATTTTCCTTGTTCTCCAGCACAGCGCGCGGTCATGGCTAAAGCTATAGAACCTTTATTAAGTAGATAATCTCGCCAAATTATTTTTATTTTATTTTTATAGGTTTTGGCTAGTTGATTTACCACTGGAGAAGCTTCTTTACAGTGCTGACAAGTAAAATCACCAAATTCTACAATAGTAACTTGTGGGGTGTTTGTACCTAAAAAATAATTGCTACCATCACCATTAATTTCACTTAAATAAGTATGAATTTGAGTACTAGTTAAAGCAGGAGAAGTTCCAGTCCTAATTTCTCTTACCTTATTAATCACATATAGACTGGAAGCGATTAGAAGTACTAAGAGTAGGCTGATAATCACTAAAATAATTATTCCCCACCATTTTTTATACCAAGGACGTAGTTTATACTCGTGTCGTGCTTTCATTTCAGCATATTTTAATCGTTCTTCTAAATTCATATCTAAACTCATATAATTGAAAAGCTGGTTGATTTAAACTATAATATATTTATTATAGCATATTATATTATAGATATGAAAATTATCTCTTGGAATATCAACGGTATTCGGGCTGTACTTAAAAAAGGTTTACTGGATTTTTTAGAAAAAGAAAAACCAGAGGTTCTGTGTCTACAAGAAATAAAAATTTCCGAGCAGGCTAAGAATGATATTAAGTTTAATTTTACTCAAACTACCGAGTATTGGAATTGTGCACTTCGCCCTGGCTACAGTGGTACTTTAATTTTAGTTCGTTCTGGATTTAAGGGAATTATTGGGGTAAGGAATGGTCTAGGTATAAATAAATTTGATATTGAAGGACGAGTACAAACTCTAGAATTTAGGGATTTTTACTTATTAAACGTCTATTTCCCCAACGCCAACCAAGTATTGTCTCGTTTATCTTATAAGTTAGAATTCAATCAAGCGTTATTCAGATATATAAAAAAATTAGAAACTACTAAACCGGTAATTGTAAGTGGTGATTTTAATGTGGCTCACACGGAGATTGATTTAGCTCGCCCTAAAGAAAATCAAGGATCGGCAGGCTTTACCCTAGAAGAACGAGCTTGGTTTACTAAATTTTTGAGTTCTGGTTTTGTAGATAGTTTTCGTCTATTAAATAAGCAAAAAATTCAATATTCTTGGTGGAGCTATAGAGCTCAAGCCCGTCAAGGTAATGTTGGTTGGCGGATTGACTATTTTTGTGCTTCAGTTAAACTAAAAATGTGGCTAAAGCAAGCTTATATTTTAGACCAAACTTTAGGCTCAGATCATGCTCCTATTGGTATAGAGTTAAAAAATTAACATATGTATAAACCTAAAGAAATAGAAAAAAAATGGCAGAAACGTTGGCAAGAGAGCAATCTCTACAAAACTGGCGAAGATCAGACTAAGGATAAATACTATATTTTAGATATGTTTCCTTATCCTTCTGGGGCTGGTTTGCATGTTGGCCACCCTAAAGGTTATATTGCTACGGATATTGTAGCTCGTCTGCGACTGATGCAAGGTTATAATGTCCTACATCCGATGGGTTGGGATGCTTTTGGTCTGCCAGCAGAGAACTATGCTCTTAAGAATAAGACTCATCCTAGATTATCTACTGAACAAAATATTATAACTTTTAAAAGACAGTTAGGAGCTTTAGGGCTGTCCTATGATTGGTCTAGAGAAATTAATACTACTGACCCTGGCTATTATAAATGGACACAATGGATTTTTTTACAAATGTGGAAAAGGGGTTTAGCTTATGAGTCTTTTGCAGCAATTAATTGGTGTCCGTCCTGTAGGACAGGTTTGGCTAATGAAGATTTAGAAGCTGGACGTTGTGAGCGTTGTGGCACTTTGGTAGAACAAAAACCTATGCGTCAGTGGGTATTAAAAATTACTGATTATGCCGAACGATTATTAAATGATTTAGACAAATTACCAGATTGGGAAAAATCTATTAAAGATATGCAACGCAATTGGATTGGTCGCAGTCTAGGAACAGAAATTGAATTTAGCATTAAAACTAATAAGGGTTTGAATCTAGATAAAGTTAGAGTTTTCACTACCCGAGTGGATACTATTTTTGCTTGTACTTATTTAGTGTTAGCTCCAGAGCATAGCTTAATTAAAAAATTACAATCTAGAATAAAAAATTGGTCAGCAGCAGAAAAATATATAAAAAAGATAAAAAATAAAACTAATCTACAGCGAACAGATTTGAACAAAGGAAAGAGTGGGGTGCGTTTGTTAGGAATTAAGGCAATAAACCCTTTTAATCAAGAAGAGGTCCCAGTATTTATAGCCGATTATGTTTTGAATTCCTATGGTACTGGGGCTCTTATGGCCGTACCAGCTCATGATGAGCGGGATTGGGAATTTGCTAAAAAATATAAGCTGAATATTCGGGAGGCTATAAGACCTAAATTAAAAACTGAAGATACTCCTTCATCATCAGGTTCAATCTATACTGGTGAAGGAATATTAATAGCTTCTGGAGAATTTAGTGGATTAGAATCTAAATTAGCTCGCCAGAAAATGACTGTTTGGCTTAAACAGCATAAACTCGGAGCAGAAAAAATAAATTATAAGATAAAAGATTGGGTTTATTCTCGGCAACGTTATTGGGGTGAACCCATTCCTCTTATTCATTGTCCTAACTGCGGAGTGGTAGCAGTAGAAGAAAAAGATTTACCTCTTCGTTTGCCTGAGGTAAAAAGCTATAAACCAACTGGTACTGGAGAATCGCCTTTAGCTGCAATTACTGATTGGGTTAATACTACTTGTCCTAGATGTGGTGGAATGGCTAAGCGTGAGACCAACACTATGCCTCAATGGGGTGGTTCTTGTTGGTATTATTTAAGATATATTGACCCTCGTAATGATAATGTCCTGGTTAATCATCAAAAAGAAAAATATTGGTCCCCAGTAGATTTCTATGTGGGAGGGGCCGAACATGCTACTCGTCATTTAATTTATGCTCGTTTTTGGCATAAATTTTTGTATGATATTGGAGTGGTGAATTACGATGAACCTTTCAAGAAATTAAAACATGTTGGACTTATCATGGGAGAGGATGATCGTAAGATGTCTAAACGTTGGGGTAATGTTATTAATCCTGATGAAATGATTGATAAGTTTGGAGCAGACGCTTTACGGGTTTATGAGATGTTTATGGGTCCTTTTGAACAGGCGGTTAGTTGGAATACTAAGGGTCTAGTGGGTACTAGAAAATTTTTAGAAAAAGTTGAAAAATTATTTGATGATTTAGGGACAGTGGAAACTAAATTAGAATCAGAAGATAGAAAATTATTAAGTTTATTACACCAGACTATTAAAAAAGTAAGTGAAGATATTGAAAGTTTCAAACTCAATACTGCCGTATCAGCTCTAATGATTTTGGTTAATGGTGTTACTACTTATAAAGCTAAGCATAAAGTTTGGCCTCTTAGTATAGAACATCGTTCTTTTCTATTACAAATTCTAGCCCCTTTTGCTCCCCATTTAGCCGAAGAACTTTGGGAGAAATTAGGGAATAAGACTAGTATATTTAAATCAACTTGGCCAAAATATGATTCCACATTAATTATTGATCAGACTATTAACCTAATAATTCAAATTAATGGCAGGCTAAGGGCAAAATTGGAAGTAGCTAGTGATATATCTTTAGAACAAGCCCTAGAAATAGCTCATAATAACGAAGTAATTAAGAAATGGTTAGCTGGGAAGAGGGTAATAAAAAATATTTTTATTCCTGGGAGATTATTAAATATTGTAGTTAAGTAAAAACCTTAGCTTAGTAGTTCTAGCTATGTCTAATTTATTACAACAAACTCAAGAGATCTGTCGTCTAATGGAAATTAGGCCAGCACATTCTAAAGGACAAAATTTTTTAATTAATGAACAAGTCTATCAAGAAATAATTAATATTGCCGATTTAAACTCTCACGATACAGTCTTGGAAGTGGGGCCTGGTTTGGGTTTTTTAACGGTAGAATTAGCTAGAAGAGTGCAAAGGGTAGTAGCGGTTGAACTTGATTCTAAATTAGTTAATTATTTAAAAATTGGTCTTGACTCTCAAGATGTTAATAAGGTAGAGGTATGGAATGAAGATATTTTACATTTTGATCTTCAAGTCCATAAGTTAATAGATAGAAAGTATAAAGTGGTTGCTAATTTGCCTTATAATATTACTTCTCATTTTTTAAGACGTTTTTTAAGTGGAGTCCCTCGCCCTCAGTCCTTGGTTCTAATGTTGCAACAAGAGGTAGCAGAAAGAATTGTGGCTTCAGCACCGCATATGAGTATTTTAGCTGTTTCAGTCCAATACTATGCTAAGGCTGAAATTATTAAAAAAATTCCCGCCAGTAATTTTTGGCCTAAACCCAAAGTAGCTAGTGCTCTTATTAAATTTGAAACTAAAAACCGGGCATACTCCTTAGTAGAGGATAAACAATTTTTTAGAATCGTAAAGATCGGTTTTAGTGCTAGGCGTAAAATGTTAAAGAATAATTTGATGGCTGGTTTAAAAATAGAAGTGAAAATTATTGAGCAGATACTAATTGAACAGGGATTAGATTCTAAGGTCCGAGCCGAAGGCTTATCACTTACTCAATGGCAAGAATTATTTGCGGCCATTAAGGAATTTATGGTATAATAAAATCAATTATAGGCCTAATTTTTAGTTTAATTTTTTATGCGGCCAGAAAATCCCTTGGCATCAAATAAGCCGACAATAACTCTTAATGGTTTACCTGACCTTAGAAAAATTGTAATCATTATTTTGACGATTTTAGCAATTTCTATTATTGTCTTCTGGATTTGGCAAATGCAAACTCAAATTAATAGCCCTTTTGCCGACAACTCTACCAGTAAATTATCTTCTAGTGTAATCGCTAGCACTAGCCCTATTAATTTATTAAAAGAAACTGATACGGATGGCGACGGTTTATCTGACTATGCAGAAATTTATATTTATCACACCTCCCCTTACTTAGTAGATTCTGATAGTGATGGAATTTCTGATTTTAAAGAAGTGCAACAAGGTACTAATCCTAACTGTCCCCAAGGTAAAAATTGTAATATTTCTAATCCAGTGGTTAATTCTAATCCAGCACTCAACTCTAAAGCTTCTCAATTAAAACCCACTAGTAGTATTAGTTCTTTAAATTCTAGTCCTAGTTCACTGGCTAACTCTAGTTCTACTGAGGCTAGCCAAGTATTACTACAAAAAGTTTTAAATGGACAAGCTAATGCTCAGATGCTAAGAGAAATTTTAATTTCGCAAGGTATTAGCACTAAAGCACAATTAGATAAAATTAGTGATAGCGAGTTGATGAATAGTTATCAGACTACTTTACATAATCAAAGTTCTAGCACCAGTTTGACTAAGTAGTATCCAATAAAATTAGTAGGATTTAATAAAATGAAGAATCATTTAGTTCCAAACAAAAAAGGCATGAACAGAATAAGTTTTAAAATAAAAAATATCCTGTTAATTTTTTTATTAGTATTCTCAGTAATGTTGGTTGTGCCAGTTAAGCCGGTTTGGGCATTTTCTCCTGGAGTGATTATTGTGAATACTGCTAAAAATGTTTTAGATAATGCCTCCAGTTTAGCTAAAAAATTATGGAAAAATGCTGGAGCCATTGCTTATCATAAAGCATTGAGTTTAGCCTTAGATAAGATTGCTTATGATGCCGCTAATTATGTTGGTTCGGCGGCCGCTGGACAAAAACCCACTTTTCATCTAAAGGCTGTGGGTCAGTACTTATTACAAGTGGGGGATCAGGCCAGTGGGCAGTTTATAGAAAGTTTTGTGAATAACATGAATAAACCAGAGACTAATGATACTTGCCGAGCTTCGCTTCAAAGTTGCCAGCAGACTTGTATTAGTGCACATGGTTCACCTATTAATTCTTCGGGTCTTGGATTTTTAAACACTAGCCCAGATGTTACTCCAGGTTTAAGTTCAAATTCTTCCGCAGGCTCATTAGATAGTTGTTTTAAATCTTGCACTGCTAGCAACACTGCCTGTGAAAGTCAAAGTCTTCAAGCTAATGCTAATGCCTCAACTGCCACTCCTTCATTTAATGTTTGTGGAGCTTCTTCTTTACAGGCTAAAGTTAAAATATCTTTGGGCTTGGTTAATGAACAGCGACCAGTTGCTCCAAGTTGTAGTGCTACTAAAATGGTTAATAATTGGCAAACTGATCTAAATAGAAAATTAGCGGACCTGCGTAAACCTAATTATGTTTCTACTCTAATGGGATTGTTCAGACCAAATTCTAATGATTTAGGGATTTATCTGAGTGCTAGGACTGATATGTCTAGTAAGGATTTATTAGCCAAGGAAAACGCTAAGACTAGTTTTATTACTAATCAAGGTTGGTTAAGAATACGAAATATTGGGGGTGAGGCCGTAGCTCCTCCTGGGACCTCTAAAAGAATATTACAAGAAGCTCAAGCGGTTCGAGATCAGAATTTTGGGAAGATTAGTACTAATGTTTTAGTAGATGCAGCCAATATTGCTTTAAATCAATTAGCCATGTCTTTATATAATAATTTATTACGGAAAGTAGGGTCTGGGCATAACAACAATAATTTTGCTATTAGTAATATAAGAGGTTCAGGCTCTTATACCCGAGATCCTAATAGCGGTTTAGGGGCTAATGCTCTAAAGCAAGTAACTTCTAAATTATTAAAACCTACTTTTGGTACTCAGATTGATTACAATATTCTATCTTCTTTAGCGGTTTGTTTGAATCCTCAGAATCCCGCTCCAGATAATTGTGTTATTGATAATCAATTTATGCAAGCTGTTACCGCTAAAGATACAGTAGCGGAAGCCATTAAAGATGGTTATTTGCATGGTAATTGGCAAATAACTAATAATACTTCAGGCAGCGCTTATAATAGTAGCTATTCTTTACGAAATTTAATGATTCTAGCTAAATATCGTATTCTGCCTATCGGTTGGGTGGAAGCAGCTAAACTAGCCACTGATGCAACTAATCCTCATAATGCTACTCTGAATGATTTAGTTTCTTGTTTTAATTCTCATGATATTTATGATAAATTCAGTGCGGGGTTTGATACTGCGAATACTATTTGGTGCCAAGGATTAGTTGATCCTAATTGGGTGTTGCGTTCGCCACTTAATTATTGTAAGAAAAAAGGGTTTGGAGCGCAGATCTTAAATAAAACTGTATTAGCGGGTACTCCAGCGGTTAATGGTATTCCTGCTACCCCTAGTCGTTTAGTTATTACTAGAGCAGATAATTATTGTGCCGATAATCAGAGTTGTATTAAAACTAGGGCTGATGGTAGTTGCGAGGCTTATGGTTATTGTAATGCTGAAAAAAGGACTTGGAATTTTAGCACCGATTCTTGTCAGCCCATTAATAATACTTGTCAATCCTTTACTAATCCCAGTGGTGAAACAGTTTCTTATCTGCAAAATACTTTAAATTATGGAAGTTGTAATTCTGGCAATGCGGGTTGTTCTCAATATTCTTTATCTGGGAATTATGCCACCTCCACAGGAACTGTTAATTGGAATACTAGTCGCAGTTTATATTTAAATAATAATCTAAGTACTTGTAGTGTCCAAGAAAGCGGCTGTACTGGATTATTACGAGTACAAGCTAATCAGGGTGATAATCTGGTAATGAATTCAAATTTTGCTAATGACCAAATTGGTGTTTCTACTAGTGGTAATCAACTTGATGATTGGTTTCTGTTTGGCACTAGCCAGTCCGTTATTGTAGATGCTAGTCAAGATCCAGGTAATCTCAGTGGTAAAGCTTTAAAATTAAGTATTTCTAAAGGATCACGGGGTGGAGTATATTCTTCTTTTTTGCATTCTTTATTGCCAAGCAATTTTCAAATTATACCTGGACGAGCTTATACTTTAAGTGCTGATGTTTATATTACTGGTGGAGTTAATGCTGGTACTTCGCTCAATTTAACTCTAGGAGTAGTTGGTAGTCCTTATACCCAGACCATGACTAACACCAATAAGTGGGAGCATATAAGTGTTACTCGTCCTGCTAATAGTTCTTATAATGATCCTAACTTTAGTATTAGTGCTCAAAATAAGACTAATAATGGAATTTTCTATGTTAAAAATATTAAGTTTGAGGTAGGGAGTCAAGACACTGGTTATAGTTCTTATGGTTATACCCCTGCTGGTTCAGCTAAAATTTATGAAAAGTTATTACCACCGTATTTAGCTAAAACTTGTTATACTGATATCTCTGGAGCTAATAAGAATTATACTTTAAAGCCTGATGCCCCAGCATTTTGTTCAGACTATGCCCGAAAATGTAATTTAGCAGAAGTGGGTTGTCAGGCCTATACTAATGTACAGGATAAATTTACAGTGGCTGCTAAAACTACCACTGGGGATTATTGTCCGGCGCAATGTCTAGGTTATGATATTTATATATCTCAGGGTAGTTACTTCCATTCTCCAACTCGAGAAAATATAATTCCTAAGACTGCTCAGGCTTGTAGTGCAGCTGCGGTGGGTTGTACAGAATTTACTAATTTAGATAGTTTAGCTCAAGGAGGAGAGCAAAAGGAATATTATACTTCACTAAAACAGTGTATTAAACCTAGTCCGACTCAGTGTTCTACTTTTTATGCTTGGCAAGGGCAGACCAATGGTTATCAATTACAAGCTTATTCTCTGAAGAATAATGGAGCTGGCTTACCAGCAGTTACTTCTGATGATAGTGCTCTGTGTAATGCCACAATCTATAATTTACCAGTTAGTGATCCTAACTTTAATTCTAATTGTAAACAATTTTATAATGCTTCGGGTCAGGTCGCCTATCATTTAGTTTCTAGGACTATTACTTGTTCTAATGATTGTCATGCCTATAGAATGACAGATAAGAATATTGATTCTAGTATTACACAGGCTAGCGCTTGTGTGGGAACAAATGAACATTGGAACAGTGTGACTAATAGCTGTAATGTTTGTTTAAATGGTGGAGTATGGGATCAAACTTCGGGAGCTTGTATCTATCAGGCTATTCCAGGACAAGGGCAAACTTGTAGTGCTAGTCAAAATGGTTGCAGTGAATATAATGGTAATACTGGAAGTAATGTCCGTTTGATCTATTCTGATAATTTTGAGAACGGTTTAGATTCTTGGTCTTCTAGTTGTAGCGATGGAACAGGAATTAGTATTAGCTCAGTTTCCAATAATAAAAATGGTCATTCCTTATTATATAATGCTCAAGCCTGTTCTAATGTTCGGGCGCAATTAAATGTTAGTGGTTTAATTACCACTGCTAAGGCCTATACTTTAAAATTTGTAGCTCGAGCTGCCAATAATACTAGCTTAAAAATTTATTTTATAAATTTGAATACGGGTATTGCCTCTAGTGCTTGGAGCCCAGTAATAATTAAAGGAGGAAATACTTGGAATGTTTATCAAACTAATCTAGCCAATCTTGATAAAACCGTGGGGAATAAAGAAGAGCTGGTAATTAGTGCTAATGGTAATTTCTATTTAGGAAACTTTATTTTATCAGAAATTGCTGATCGTTATTATCTAATTAAAGGTTCTAGTCAAATTCCTAATGTTTGCTATTATGATACTGCTGGCAATTATCAAGGGGTGGATTATAATTTAGGTTGTGCTCAATATACTAGCAGTAGTGGGGTGGTAAGTAATTTACATCAGTTCAATAGTCTATGTTCTGCCTCTTCAGTTGGGTGTGAGCAGGTGATTAACACTAATAATTATTCATCTCCTGGCCCCGGATTTTGGGAAAATGGAGTAGCGACTAGCACTTGTAGCACTAGTGATCCAAATTGTGTTATAGTCCCTGGTGATCAATCTTTGTATGCCATTTATGATACCACTAAACAATGTAGTGCTCCTAGTCAAGGTTGTAGTCTGTTGGGTCAAGGTCAAGGGGGAGCTAATCTTACTGGTTGGTCAGATGTCTTTAAATTAAATAATCCTGATAATTATAGTAAAACTTTATGTAGCGCAGTTAATGTCGGCTGTGAAGCCTATCAAGGTTCCAATAATACTATTAGTTATTTTAAAAATCCTGGCAATAAAGTATGTATTTATCGGGCTAGCCAAAATCCTACTATTTCACAAAAATCTTGGTATAAGGTTCCGGTTAAACGTTGTGATCTAAATAATGACGGAGTCATTGATAATCCGGTTGGAGGAAGTAAAGAGATTGGTAGCAAAATTTGTTTGAATAATAGTGATTGTGGTAGTAGTAAATGTATTGTGGATAATAATGATTATCTTTGCAATTATTCTGTATTTAAGACTATTGGTTTAGGTGGTCAAGGGTCTGAAGTTAAAGTTCCTAGTTCTGATGTTGGTCTGTGCTCTGCTAGAGCTTCAGGTTGTACTGAATATATTGATCCAGTGACTCGCTTTAATCCTAATCTAGTTAATAATGCTAATTTTGTTATTACCAATGGAATAGCTGAAGGTTGGGGGCGAAGTAGTATTGGAACTTGGTCACCAGCACCTACTCCTACCCAACAAGTAATATCTTTAGAGCCCTACAAACTATATAGTTTAGATGTTAGCTCTGGTGATGGTAGTGGAGTAAGTCTAAGCTTTAGTACTCCAATTAGACCATTGCTAAATAATAATAATTTTGGCAGTGGAATATCTCAACTCATAGCTAGCAGTACAGCAAATACTCCAATAATTTTTGATTCCGCTGTTAATAGAAGTGCTTTATTGTCTGGAGGGAATCCTAATCGTACCATTAGCATTAAGGAGTTAGCGGTTAATTATCAATTGCAACAAAACATAGATAAAACTAGTTGTAATGGACAAGCTCAATTTAATAATGGCTGTATTTTATTTAATGAACGTAGCGTTACTGATGCTTCTGGTCCAGCCAGTTTGAATTTTAATGCTTATGCTGGTAATTCCTATACCACCAACCCTTATACTCCTATTACTTGTAGCCCTGGAGGTTCTTGTAACGCTAACCAAGTTATCAAGGTTAGCCCTAGTAGAGTTTGTTCTCAATGGTTAAGCTGTACCTCCTATATTCAAGATCCAGTTACTCACCAGAAAACTTGTTATTCTTTTGGAGAGTGCAATAGCTTAAATAGTAAAAATGGTTGTGCTAATTTCGTAAATACAGCAACTTCTACAGTTTCGGCAGCAGTAAACAGTAATGCTACGGGTTATTCTATTCTGAACGATTATAATTTAAGTCAAATGAAAATTGTAGGTGAAGGAGTAGCTACTGCCCATTATGATTTTGAAAATAGCAGCATTAAAGCTTGTAGCCAAGATAATTTAACCCAGCCCTGTTTAATAGATAGTCCTGACACTGCTAGTTTATCTATTGCTACCAGTTATCCTGCGCAAGGTAAAGCCTATTTAGCAATACCAGCTGGTAAAGAATATACTTTTAAAAATAAGAGTGCTGTAAGTAATAGCAAGCCAACTGACTATTATATAAGCTATTTGGTAAATACTTCTAAATCCGCTGGGCTACGGGCCAAAATTATTATTACTCCTTACTATGGACCTTCTGATAGTGCTACTATGGGCACTCCAATAGTTATTTACTCTCCAGCTAATTTAGCCTGGACCAGGGAAGTAAACAAGTTCACTTTAACTAATGCTAATAAAATTACCATTACTCTAAGTTCAGATGCTAGTACTTCTGCTGGAGGACCAGTATATTTTGACAATATTAATATTTCTCCAGTATTACAAGTGGCTCCTAATAAATATGTAGCTCCAGAATGTCGGCTGTATCCAACTAGTGGTAGTTTGAGTTGTATTAGTAAAGACTCTAATACTATTAAACCTGGACTGGAAGGTTATTGTCTAGAACATGACCCTGCTAATACTAATGTTTGTCTGCTTTGGTATCCTTTAGATAATATTCCTAGCTTAAGTTTATCTTCCTCTGGTTATGCGGGAAAGTTTCCTTTGAATTATTGTGCTGAGGCTAATGGTAATTTTGTTCTGTTGGAGAAACGACTGGTTTATGTTGCATCTAGTACTAGTATTCATAATCATACTGTGAAACTTTGTGGTAAGAAGTATAAAGACGGGGCAGCTATCACCTTATCTGGAACAACTCATACAACTTGTGATTCTTATTCTTCGTGCGATCAGTGTCCAGCTGATTATAATACTGATATTTCTTGGAAATTTACAGCTGCGGGGGCTAGTCCGTTGCGCATTATTTGTCTTCCTAAAAAAAATAAGTTATTTAATCATTTTCAAACATCTTTTACACTAAATAATGCCTCTACTTTTGGTCAGTGTAACGGAATTACCACTACTAATGGTTATGGTATATATAATGGACTTCAAGGAGCAGAAGCTACTAATATGAATCCACCAATAGCAGTTTATAATTATAATAATCCTCCTGCTAGTGCGGCTCAATTGAAATTTCCTTATGCCACCTCTACTAGTAGTAATGATGTTTTCAATATTGCTTGTAATACTTTTGTACAAGCTGTAGATAATCAGGGTCTTAATAAAGCCTGGGTGCTTAGAGTAAATACGGTGGCCAATACCACTCCGACATTTTTTAGCCCTTATAATGGCATTCCTAACTATAGTCAGAATCGTAAAGACGTTCCTTTTGGAGCCGCTTCTTCACCTAAGAATAATTTGTTTAATAGTGGGAATATTGCTTTAAATAATTCTGATACTAAGATAGGCAGTAATATTGCTGGGCGTCCTTATGGTTGCAATAATGGTCAGTCTGGTGATGGTTGTGATTTAATTGGTTCATGTACTAAGGCCCCTGACACCTATTGTTTAACTACTAAGAATGATAATTTTTCTAATACTGGCGTTGATGGTAAGGCAATTGATTATAGTTTAGCCTCCTCTACTTGTGGTCGTTCAGGTGGTTCTTGCGTTCCACTTTGGTCTAGTACTGTGGGATACGGGCAGTTGATAAATACGGCCAGCGCGGCTAGTTCTCCTTATGAAAAAATTCTTAAAAATATATTTTTAAGTGGTAATATTTATAAGTATAACAGTAATAATGGTGGAAATTACTCGCCAGCTGGTTTTTATGATTTTTCTAATGTTTCAAATAGCGATAATGTTATACCCCAGTGTAATTCCAACATCAGATCAGATCCTAATACTTTCTGTGCTGTTTATCCTAGTCTATTTAATGTTAAATTATATTATAATAACAGCACAAAAGCTTTAAATGGAAATAATAATATCAGTTATACCGACTCTTTGCAGGTAGTTAGAGGCTGGTATCGCTTAGAGTTCAATAGTAAAATAGATCCTCAACAACGACCTCTCACTAGTATTGTAATTAATTGGGGCGATGGTTATATTCAGACTATTTATGGTCAGAATGCTCGCCCAGTAGCTTCTTCTCCTCAAGTTGTATATCATCATTATTCTCAGAATGCTACAATAAAGTTAAAAGTTGAAATTATTGATAATTGGGGTTTCTTTGCTCATAATTAAGTTAATTTATTCTTAACGATGTTGATTTTATTAAGGCTGGTTATAAAAAATCAGCCTTATTTTTTGCTCTTTGTCATATTTTAGTGTATAATTTTAAGGTAAAGAAAAGATTTACTTTAAGCTTTATGGGTATTGATGAGGAGTTACTCAGTGTAAATAATCAGACTAGCGCAGATCGGGTTGGTAATTTGAATCGGGCTAGACGTAATTCAATAAGCCCTAATAATTTTTCAGGGTCTCTACAGAGTTCTAATAGTGATTTTTATGCACTGCGTCATGCTCAACGACAAAGGAAAATGATCTTAGCTAAAAAAGGTGGCGGAGCCGCCACTGTGGCTTTGAGTAATCCAGCTCAAGCAGCTAGTAGTAAACTATTACAACAGGCTTGGCTTAATTTAATTGATAGTATGGGTCTCACCTTAATTTGGATTAATATCCATGTATTTTTAACTCAAATTCTAGGTGAAAAGTTATTCCGTAAATTAAAATTGTGGGAGGGAATGCTACTGGCCGCTTTAGATATTATAGTTTTTATAGCTATTATAATGGTTCTCGGTTTTATATATTCCATTGTCACCGGACAAATAGCCATAGTAGCGTTGAAAGCAATTGTCGGTTCACTTTGGAAAGTATTAACTGGTGGAAAATAATTAATTTTTAAGGGATTAGAATATTATCAAAAAATATGAAACTCAAGAGGTCTAAAAAAATATTTTTTCTAGTTTTTCCTCTTTTTTTAGTATTGGGAATTTTTTTAATTGGGAACTATGTTCATGCTGGGTGGGCTACTACCATAGTTAGTAATTTTCTGAGTATTTTTATTTTTGCTTTTGGTTTAATTCTGGGTCTAGTTATTCGCGGTTTAATTTATATTGCTTCTTATCAAAATTTTATTAATGTTCAGGTTGTAATTTTAGGCTGGGAGACGGTAAGAGATATTGCCAATATGTTTTTTGTAGTGGTCTTAATGATCATTGCTTTTGGGACTATTCTACATTTAGAGAACTATGATTACAAAAAATGGTTGCCTAAGTTGATTATCATGGCGGTTTTAATTAATTTTTCTAAAACTATTTGTGGTTTATTAATTGATATTGCTCAAGTAGCCATGCTCACTTTTGTGAATGCCTTTAAAGCTATGGGTGGGGCTAACATGACTGATATGTTAGGCATTAGCAAGATTGTCACTATGGCTAAAAGTAATGGTAGCAGTAGTTTTTCTACCATTGTTGGGGCTTATATATTAGGAATTTTTTATTTATTAACTGCAGTAGTGGTAATTACCACTATGATGGTCGTTCTGGCCATGCGTTTAGTTATGATCTGGATCTATGTAGTTCTATCTCCTTTAGCCTATCTCTTAGCCGCTTTCCCTGGTGGACAAAAATATGCTTCTCAATGGTGGAGTGAATTTACCAAAAATTTAATTATTGGTCCAGTTCTGGCTTTCTTCATTTGGCTATCGCTAGCTTCTCTGTCTGGTATTAACAATATGGCTTTAACTCCTCAGCAAAAAATTAAAATTAATAATCAAGGAACCAGCTATAATAATTCTATAGTTGCCTCTAGACCAAATACTGGTCAGCCTAATCCTATTGGTACTCAAGCTAGTACTCCGTCGGCTTTAATTGCTTTTGTAGTGGGAATTGGTATGCTGATTGGCGGTCTTAAGATATCTCAAGAAATAGGTGGTGCTGCTGGGGGTATAGCAGGAAAAGGGATGGCTAAAATAAACAGAGGAACGGCTTTTGCTGGTAATTTTGCTGGTAATTTTGCTAAGAGACAAGTCCAGGAAGTTGGTCGCGCAGTTCGAAATAATGGTTTAGGCACCGCCTCTATGCTGTCCAAAGGAGCAGGAGGTATAACAACTTGGATGGCAAAAGGAAAAGAAACTAAAGTTAGTAGTATTTTGAAGACCCTGGGTAATACTGGATTAGCTTGGCGTTCGGACATGATGAAAAAAAATAAAAAAAATAAACAAGTTAAACGCCAGCAATTCTTAGAGAAAATGGGTATGGGAGAGAAAGCTATGGATGTGACTAGTGAATTTTTAAAAACAGACACTGGTAAAGAAGTATCAAGTGCTGTTAATGTTGGAGCGGTGGGGGCAGGAATTGGCACTGGTTTTGGCCCAATAGGGGCTGCGGTAGGTGGTGCTGTTGGTTTTCTGGGTGGCGGTTTAATTAGTCATTTTGCGGGGAAGGGAAAGGACTCAAAGCATAAATGGTGGGGCAAATTAACTGGTAATATCCAATCTTTCACTTCTGAAACCACTCAGAAAGCTGCTGCTCATGGCAGTGTAGAGATAGCTAATGCCCGACAAAATGTTAAAAGTGCCAGTAAGGATGCTGGCGGGTTTATGCGAGATTCTTCGGGTTATACTTTCTATTCCAACACTGGAGGTCAAGCTAAAAAAACTATAGAACAACTAGCCTCTAAGGATAATCCTGATGCTACCACTGCTAGAGATAACTTAAGAGATCTCATTAACAACGATGGCCCTGAGATGCATAATGCTCATAGTATGGATTTTGTAGCTGGTCTAGCCAAAGGTATTGCTGCTGCCAAAAAAGGTGGTATGGATGTTAGCAGACTTCAAGAAATTATTAATGCTATAGATAGTCATAATGGTGGTCAGGGCGACATTCATGGATTAAAAGGGGCTACTGTAGGAAGCTTAGAAGATAATGTGATTGCTTATCGCCACTCCTCTAAAGATAGTGAACATGGCAGTGGTCAGTTGGCGGTTGGCACTCTAGCTAATAATACTCAGAATGAAGCTGGTAAAAATATTGTGGGAGTTGATTTTTCCAAATTAAAAGAGCAAGGAGTTGAAATTGATAGTGAGGGACTAGGAGCAAATGTTAGTGGTGCTAATATGGTAAATATCTCTGGAGCTATTATCAAAGAAATTAATACTGAGCAGTCTAACCTACAAGAAGCTAGAAATAGTGGAGAAATTAGTGAGACTGAATTTAGTAAACGTAATGCTAATTTAGATAAGGCTAAGGAAAAGCTGTCTAATCCAGAAGAATTGAAGAATTTGAGTTTGGTCAACACTGCTTCTAAAGATTATGGACGTCAAGAAAGAATGACTACGGTCTATCATGAAGAAATACATAAAGGCGGAGTACAGGATGAAGATCTTACCGAAAATATTGCCCAGAGTTTAATGGGTAATAAGTTGTATGGTCGTAATGCTAGTTCGGGTGGACGTCATGCTACAGAAATTGCTACTTTTGCCAAGGGATTGAAGGATAAAAATATGAGCAACGGCGACATTATGAAAGAAGTTGATAAAGAAATAAAATCACGTCTTAAAATGGAAGGAGAGAGTAGAGCTGCTCGGGTTATAAATAAAGAGACTGGGCATAAGGAGAGTGAATCAGAAGCTACTGGGGGAGAGAACAATGCTTCAAAACCAGATAGTCCCGAAATAGATACCGAAGGTCTGCAAAGAAGCATTGATCAATTGTCTGAAAAATTTAATAAATTTAAATTAGAATCTCCAGATTTATTAGCGTCGCTCTCCCCTCAGAAGTTTAAAGGCGGTATGGACACTTATGCCTTAAGAACCTTATTTAAAAAGATTGTTAGTAGCAATAATCGTTTGGCCAAAAGGCTGTCAACTCCGCTGGAGGCTAAAGTATTAATTAATACTGAAAAAACCTAGAGTGAAAGCGTCCAAAGATGAATTTTATGACTTATACTCAAGAGTGTTTAGAAAAATTTCAAGAATTGCCAAATCTAGCCAAAGAAAAAATTGGCGGGGCAGAGACTTTTAATGTCATCACAGAATTAGAAAAAAAATATAAGGTTTCTTTGAGTTTTCTTATAGTATTATTAGCGATTGGGGAGTTAGGTGACGAAGATATCTATGATTATGTCACTGCTCGTTATCAATTAGAACCAGCATTTGCTAAAACCTTAAGCCAAGAGATTAAAAGTAAGATACTGGATCCATTTTTAGTAAATCTTCGGGAGATCTGGGGATTAACTCCAGAGAATCCAATACCAGATTTAAGGAATTCGGAAGATAATGAAAAAATGATATTAGAAATTTTTTCCAATCAGCTGGTAAAAACTTTAAAAATTAATAAATTTGATGATTTACATAAATTAAATATTCTAATTTTTAAGATTCTTCATGATAATGATAATTTTGAGAACAAAATCATCGAAATTCTTTATAATAGTCCGGATAAACTCACCTCTCATAGATTAGTTTCTATTGATCGGAAAGTAGAGCCCACAGTTGCTAATTGGCTCAAAGATTTTATTAAACAAAATGGTAGTAAATTATTTGATGAGCTGTCTTTAGAGCAATATTTAGTTAATTCGGAGAATGCTAGAGAATTAGAACCAGAAGAAAAAAATTTAGTACGCAAACTATTAAAATTATATCGTAATTTAGTATTCTTTCCAGAGAGCATGGAAGGTATTCCCTTGGAACAGTGGGAGATTTTTTCTGTTGATTATCAACCCGAGAATCAATCCTCAGGGATAAGAGATGTTTTAGCCACTCCAGCTGAAACCGCACCTGGTGAGGCTTTGACTAAACAGCTTATTGAATTAGAAGAAACCTTAAAAAATTATTCTCCCTCCAGTTTAGAGTATAAAGCTCTTAGCCAGGAAATTAGTCGTTTAAAACGGGGTTCTTTAAAAATAGCTCAACAACAATCTAGTTTGAGAAAATAAGTCTTATTTATTATAATATTATAGATAAGTAGAGTCGTATATTTATTAGGAATCTTAGTGGAATCTTATTTTTTTATATATTTAAAAATTAGAATTTTTTTATTCTCAGAGAGTTTGAGTTTAAGAATTATTTTAGCCTCTTAGTTAATAATAGTTTATTGTTTAAAATAAACTTGATTAATATGATATCTTTCCTCTTTTAAGCGAAATATGTTAAAATAAAAATAGTTTAATAAACTGATTTCTCTTTTTATTTTGCTTATTTTCCCTTAAGCCATGTTTGATTATCTACAAAAATTTAACAATCTTCCTTCCGACTTGCAGGCCAAGGTTTCTTCACCAGCTGTTATGGCTATAATTTCTGATTTAGAAAGGAAATATAAAGTAGATTTAGCCATGGTTATTATGAAAATCATGACTAAAAGTCTGCATTTTAGTGATTTAGCAGCCTATTTCGTTAATGAATTTAGTATAGATTCACTTAAAGCTCAACAGTTAGTTATAGAATTGAAAGAAAAAATTTTTATGTCGGTGGCGGATTATCTAGGTCTTAGTGCGGAGCTAAAGAGTTCAGATTTAGATAAGGATTTTAATTCTTTTATTAAAGGGTTAGGAATAGTTTTACCTAGTTCAGTTCTAGTTAAACGATTTAAAAACATTATTAAAATATATCTCAAAGGAGTTCGTAATAAAATTGATACTAGAAATACTTTAGCTAAAAATGTTAAAATCGGTGGTTTAAATTTAAGCGAGGAGGAAATTGGACAAATTTTAAAAGCTTGCGATGACAGAAAATATATAAATAAAACTGAATCTTTGGCTAGTAAATCTGTAGATTCAATTTCTAATAAATTAGTTTCTTCGGCGGCACAGGAGACTTCCGTTTCTTCATCTCCCTCTCATTTGTCAATTGATTCCACTGTAGTACCAGAATATAATTTAAAACAAGCCATCAAAGATGGTAAAATAAAACATTTGAAAATTTCTGCTCCGCAGGTACCATTAGATCTACCATTAAATAAATCAGTTCCCAAAATAGCTTCAAGTTCACAAGCTGATTCTAAACCTAAAGTAGAATCTGAATCAGTCTCAGCCTCTATGAAAATGGCTCCATCTACCTCGTCTCCAAAGCCAGTGAATCTCCAAGCTACAGTTCAGAGTCAAGCAGTTACCCCTAGCCCTAGTTTAGCTGGAGAGTTAGGAGTTTCCTTAACTCCTCTTCATAAAATAGTTCCTTCCAATCCTCCTGCCCCTAGCATTACTCAACAGAAAAATACTCCAGTATTGCGTTCATTTAAAAAAACTAGTTTTTGGTCTAGGCTTTCTTTGTTTAAAAAAGAGTCAAAATCAAGGGCTAATACGCCTAAGCTTAATGCCACCTCAATTAGTAAACCTCTTACTAAATCTTCAGTCCCCGCTCCCCCAGTTTCTAAATCGGTAATAGCTTCGTCCAAACCATCACTAATTCAGCAGTCTATCTCTCCTTTAAATGTTAGTGCTCCTAAGCAGGTTATATCTCGTCCTGCTCCAACCTCTTCAGCTAGTCATCCAGCCATGCAAGATATTAAAGCTATGCCTAAGGTTATGGGTCCGATTGAAGAATTGAAATTTTTGGATTTACTTAATTTTAGACGTTTAGGCCATAATCCCAAAGAAGCAACGGATAAAATTTTAAACAAAATAAAATTGTTGGAACAAGAGGGTTATGATAAAATGGTAGCAGGAGTATTGGCCTGGCGACAGAGTCCACTTAACCGTTTATATTTACGTTTAGGGCAAGAGGCACTTGATAAAAATGTACCCCTTAAAGATTATGTGCTTTCTTTACAGAATACAGGGAAAGAGCAACTAAGTTTCCAGGATATAGAGGCTTTGTTAAGTTTAAATAGTAAATTAATATTCTAGGGATAGCTTTATTGATTATATGCAACAGTTTACCGTACCACAATTCATTGATGTAGAAAATAAAATCATTGGCCCAATTACTACTCGGCAGTTTATGATAATATTAGGCGGAGCAGTGGTCTTAGGCATCAGCTATAAATTAGCCGATTTTTCTCTATTTATTTTTATAGCTATAATTGTTTTCCTTTTAGTATCAGCCTTTGCTTTTGTGAAAGTCAATGGTAGACCGTTTCACCTTTTTGTTATAAATGTTACTCAGACTTTGCGTCGACCCAATTTAAGAGTATGGAGAAATCAAGGGCTACCTTTAGGAAAAGAGCAACAATCTCCTATAGCCGATCTTAAGCCACAGGTCGCTCCACCTAAATTTTATAAAAAGTCACGTCTAGCAGAATTAGCCTTAATTGTAGATACTAAGGGCCGTTATCAAGGAGAGTAACAAATTCTAGTAAATATCCATATGTCTAGAAAAAGTTTAGCTAAAAATAAAATAAATGCCTATACTCAACAATACTTAAATATTGCTGAAATTAAAGAGGATACTGTTGTTATGAAGGATGGTACGCTACGGGCAGTATTGCTGGTTTCTAGTATTAATTTTGCTTTAAAGAGTGAAGATGAACAAAATGCGGTGATTAATTCCTATATTAGTTTTCTCAATAATATTAATTTTAGTATTCAGATAGTCATTCAATCACGGGAATTAAATATTGATAATTATTTAGAGTATTTAAAAAGCAAAGAAAAAGTGCAGACTAATAAATTATTAAAAATACAGACTACTGATTATATAGAATATATTAAAGATTTAACTTCTTTGGGCAAAATTATGAATAAACGCTTCTATGTAGTGGTGCCTTATGATCCCTTATCGGATAAGCATAAAGGGTTTTTTAGTTTGATAAGCGAAGCGCTGAGGCCAGCTACAATTATTAGATTAAAAGATAAGATTTTTAGAAATTATCAAGAGATGTTAAATCGTCGGATTGAAAGTGTGATTGGTGGCTTTGAATCTATGGGCGTGGCTGCGGTACGCCTAGATTCGCAAAGTCTTATTGAATTATATTATAAAACTTATAACCCAGAGACTGCTAAGAATCAGGAATTAGTTGATTTAGATAAAATTAGAGTAGAAAAATAAAATAGTATGATAAATTTTAATAAAAAGAAAACTAATGGTATTAAGTTTAATACTCCGATTAGTCTGGGGGCTAAGTCTACTGGACCGTCCATTGAGGTAAATCCAGAATTGACTCGGGAGGTGATTGAGGAGGAAAAAACTTTTCGTCGAGGAATTCTATCGGTCCGAGATATTATTGCTCCCGCCAGTCTAAAAATAGAAGCTAATTTTTTACATTTAGGCCAGCAATTCTTACGGACTCTATTTGTTATTAGTTATCCTCGTTATATCTCGGTAGGTTGGTTTGCTCCGATTATAAATTTAAATGTTACTTTTGATATTTCCATGTTTTTTTATCCAGTGAAGAGCGCTATTATCTTAAAACAATTAAAAAATAAAGTAGGAGCTCTGGAAGCTCAAATAGTTTCTGATGCCGAAAAGGGAGCTGCTCGTGATCCGCTTAGAGAAACCGCTTTACGTGATATTGAATATCTCCGCGATGCCTTAACCCAAGGAACAGAGAAATTTTTTCAATTCTCTTTGTATGTAACTCTATATGCGGATAGTTTAGAAAATTTGGATCGTTTATCTGATCAGACTGAAGATATTTTCGGTTCACGTTTAGTTTATTCTCGTCGAGTTTATTATCAAGCTGAACAAGGTTTTAATTCTACTCTGCCTTTAGGCGATGATGAACTATATATTACTTTTAATATGAATTCTTCACCAGTGGCTTCATCTTTCCCTTTTATTTCTAGTGAGCTTACTAGTGATCAAGGAATCTTATATGGCATTAATCGCCATAATAACAGTTTAATTTTATTTGATCGTTTTAGCCTACAAAATGCTAATTCGGTAGTTTTTGCTACTACTGGTGCTGGGAAAAGTTATGCCATTAAATTAGAAATTTTGCGTTCTTTGATGTTGGGAACAGATATAATTGTTATTGATCCTGAATATGAATATAAACATTTATCTGAGGCCGTTGGTGGAACCTATATTAATATCTCTTTATCTTCAGAGAATAAGATTAATCCTTTTGATCTCCCACGCTCTATCGGGGGTGAGGCTAAACCCAAGGATATTATTCGTAGTGCAGTTATCACGCTAAAAGGTTTAGTGCGTCTTATGCTAGGTAAATTAACTTATGATGAGGATTCTGTTGTTGATAGAGCTTTATTAGAAACTTATGCTAAAAAAGATATTACTCCTGATTCAGATTTATCTAACATTGAACCACCAGTTATGTCAGATTTAGAACAGATTTTAGACGGTATGGAAGGGGGGGCGGATTTAGCCTTACGTTTACGTAAATATACACAGGGCACTTTTGCTGGACTACTCAATAATCAAACTAATGTAGAAATGAATAATCAATTAATATGTTTTTCAGTACGTGATTTAGAGGATGAACTACGACCCATAGCTATTTATACGGTTATTAATTATATTTGGAATGTGGTTAGAAGCGAATTGAAAAAAAGAATCCTAGTTATTGATGAAGCTTGGTGGATGATGCAACATGAAGATAGCGCCAAGTTTATATTTGCCTTAGTTAAACGTTGTCGTAAATATTATTTAGGAGTTACTACTATTACACAAGATGTTAATGATTTTTTGACCTCACCTTATGGACAAGCTATTATTACTAATTCTTCAATGCAGATTTTGTTAAAACAATCTAGCGCTTCAATCGATTTAATTCAGAAGACCTTTTTACTAACTGAAGGAGAAAAGTATTTACTCCTGGAATGTGCTGTTGGTGAGGGAGTATTCTTTGCTGGTAATAAACATGTGGCCATGAAGGTGGTTGCTTCTTATACCGAAGATCAACTCATCACTTCGGACCCGCGTCAATTGCTGGAGATAGAAGAGGCTAAAAAGGATTTTGCCAATAGTCAATCTGCTGAGTCCGGACAGACCACCAAGGATGATAAAGTAAAAGAGTAATAGTTAGAGTTAAACTAATTTATGATTTTAATTCAATTATATGAATACTAATCGGAAAAATATTGGGATTTTACTCATCGTTTTAGGACTCGTTCTAATTATTATAATTGTTTATTTTGCTTTCCTAAAGGTAGCTAAAGCCCCAACGAGAGCTCCAGTTGTATCAACTACTACCAGCGTTAAGCAACTGCCTAGTGTAGTGTCTTCCAGTTCTGGACAGTCTAATTCCTCTCCAGCTACCTCAGCCCCTGAACTTTCTAAACCCACAGTTCATAAAGTAAGTGCTGACGATTTAGGCAAAATTGCTATGGCCTTTAGTGGTCGTTTAGGCTCTTTTTCTAATCAATCTACTTATAATAATATTAGTAATTTAGGAATTTTAATGACTGATAGTATGCGGTCCTGGTCTAAAACTTATATAACTAGATTGAGCAAAGAACATAAAAATAGTGGAATTTTCTATAGTATAGTGACTCACCCTCTATTATTCACCGTTGATAGCTTTAATCGTGATAGCGGTAAAGCACAAATTACCGTTACCACCCAGCGCCAAGTGCAAGGTAGTCAAGCCTATAATCAAAAGATTAGAATAAATTTTTTGAGAGTAAACGGAAAGTGGTTGGTAGATGGAGCTTATTGGTTAAAATAGAAAAGTTCTCGTAGTTAATAACGAATTAATATAGATTAATAATTCAGATTAAAATATCTCGTATGAGTTCCTCAATTAAAACTATTTTTGTTTGTAGTAATTGTGATGCCCAATTTCCTAAGTGGAGTGGGCGTTGTTTGGAATGTGGCTCTTGGGGAACTCTGACTGAGCAGACTAGCGACGCGCAAAGCCTTAATAAAGAATTAAGTAAAAAAATAATTGGAGCAGATATTATTGATTTGTCAGCAATTAGCGCCGTATCCTTAGAGCGTATTATAATAGGTATAAAGGAAATTGATCGAGTTTTGGGCGGGGGACTAGTTCCGGGTTCTTTAGTATTATTAAGTGGTGAGCCTGGTATTGGTAAATCTACACTAGTAGCCCAAATTGCTTCTGCCGTAGGAAAACAACATCCAACTATGTATGTCAGTGGAGAAGAGTCTGCTATTCAAGTAAAGATGCGTCTGCAGCGTCTTAAATGCTCTTTAAATAATTTAAAGTTTGTTTCAGAAACTAATGTAGAAAAAATTATTGCCAGTGCTTCTAAACTGCATCCCGATATTCTAATTATTGATTCTATTCAGACTGTATATTCTAGTTTAGTTCCAGCAGAAGCTGGTAATATTTCCCAAATTCGGATTGCTACCGTTAAATTTTTAGAATTGGCTAAAGAAAATAATATTGTAGTTGTGCTAATTGGTCATATTACCAAAGATGGGCAGGTGGCTGGTCCTAAGTCTTTAGAGCACATTGTAGATACTGTATTGTACTTAGAAAATGAAACTAATAATAATTATTGTCTGCTAAGAGCCACTAAGAATCGTTTTGGTTCGGTTAATGAATTAGGAGTTTTAGAAATGACTGGAGTTGGTTTTAAGGAGGTGAAGAACCCTAGTTTAGTTTTTGTAGAAGAAGGTTTTAAAAATATTTCTGGTTCTGCTATAGGTTGTCTTTTGGAGGGGACTAGACCCTTTTTAGCAGATCTGCAAGCTTTAGTGACTAAAACTATTTTTGGTTATCCAGTTCGGAAGACTAGTGGCTTTGATCTTAATCGTCTTCAAGTGTTAAGTGCAGTTATTACTAAGCGAACCAAAATAAATTTGACCGCTCAAGATATTATTTTAAATGTTGTGGGTGGTTTAAAAATCAGTGACCCGGCTTTAGATTTAGCCGCGGTTGCTGCTATCATATCCTCTTTTCTTAATAAAACTTTTAATCGTCAGACTTTAATTTTAGGAGAAGTCGGCTTAGGGGCAGAGATTCGTCCAGTCTTTAAATTGGCTCAACGCTTGAAAGAAGCCGAACGTTTAGGTTTTAAAACTGCGGTTATTCCTCAAGGAGAAGTGAAGGCTAGTAAATTAAAATTGGTGCAGATAAAGGATTTAGCAGACTTGGTGAGGATTATAAAATAGTATTGGATTAAACATAATATCAATAATATAAAATAAAGACGTTTCTAGTATAGAAACGTCTTGTATATCTTTTGTCAGGAGTATTCTTCTCCTGATCTGAGTCTTATTAAGACTCTTCGGATGGAATTATTACCATCCTTAGCAGCTTTGTATAAAGCCGCTTTTTCTTTCACCTCGCGGTGAATTTTGCTAGCTTCCTTGAAGCTAACTCCAAATAACTCCTTGAAGAGTTTTTCAGATTCTATCCCATTATTAAGGGATAGTTCCCACACGGGTATTCTCCGCTTGTGGGTTTTTATCTTAACAAAGAACTCTCCGTTCTTTGTTCTGTAGGCTCTGATAATTAGAACCTTTTGCCCGTTGTATAGGGCGGCAAATAAATTTTTTTGACTCATTTTTTACCTTTTCTGCCCATTAAGATGGGCTATTGTGGCAGAGCTAACTGCCTATTAAAAAATTTAATTAACTGTTCACAATAATATCCTTTATTTAGAGATTAGTCAAGGATCATCACTAATTTTCGCTAATTTATTCCAAATGTATAGTTTTTTCCCAGTTTTTTAGTTTTTCCAACAAAAGAGGAAATTGTTTTAATTCTTGGTCTTTAGTCACCAATCGTTCCGCTTCCAGCTGGGCTTTATTAATATTAGTATAATCAAACAAAGAAGCAATTTGTAGTTCAGGAAAGCCACTTTGCTGAATTCCATATACTTCGCCTGCTCCTCGTAATTCTAAATCTATTTTAGCTAGCTCAAAGCCATTATTATATTTGCTTAGAGCTTGTAAACGAATTTTAGTTTTTTCATTAAGTGATTCTGGGGCAGAAGGGAATAGAAAGCAATAAGATTGCTCTGATCCTCTGCTAATTCTTCCTCTGAATTGATGTAATTGAGCTAGACCAAAACGTTCTGCTCCTTCAATTAGCATTAGGGTAGCATTAGGAACATCAATGCCCACCTCAATAACCGAAGTAGCTACTAAAATTTGAATTTTGTTAGCTAAAAAATCTCTCATTATTTTTTCTTTCTCGCTTGATTTCAATTTTCCATGGAGTAGGCCAATTCTTAATTCTGGAAAAATTTCTTTAGTTAATTTTTCATATTCTTGTTTCACTGATTTTACTCCTAATTTATCGGATATATCAATTAAAGGACAGACGACAAAAGCTTGGTGTCCAATTTTAATCTCTTGACGAATGAAATCATAGGCTTCAGAGCGCTCAATTTCACTTACGATTTTTGTAATAGTTTTTTGGCTGTTGATAGGTAGTTCATCAATAATTGATAGATCTAAATTGGCGTAGAGAGTCAAGGCTAAAGAACGGGGGATTGGAGTGGCAGTTAAAGATAAAAAATGGGGAATAGTTTTGCCGTCTTGTTTAAAGTCAATAATTTTTTGTCGCTGATTAACTCCAAAACGATGTTGTTCGTCAACAACAGCTAAAGCTAAATTAATAAATTTTATTTTATCTTGAATAAGTGCTTGAGTACCAATAATAATGTCGGCTTGACTAGCATTGTTATCGGGATGGTTATGAGTTAATAGGGATATCCTAAAATTATATTTAGTTAATAGAGTAGTAATTAAATCATAATGCTGTTGGGCTAAGACTTCGGTCGGTACCATTAAAGCTGCTTGTCTTTTGTTCAAAACTACGTTAAGTAGAGCTAAAACAACTACTATAGTTTTGCCACTGCCTACATCTCCTTCTAACAAGCGATTCATGGGAACGGATTTGGCTAAATCTCCTAAAATTTCCCAAGCGGATTTCTTTTGAGCTGAGGTCAATTGAAAGGGCAGATTGTCAACAAAATCTCGGGTAGCGGTTTCTTGAAATTCAATTTTAAAAGCCAACTTATTCTTTAGTTCTTGTTTAATAATCTGTCCTTTTAATTGACGCAAGAATAGTTCACTAAAACTTAAACGTTGTTGAGCTTTTTTTATCTCTAAATTATTTTTAGGAAAATGAATTTGCTGTAAAGCAGTTTTTAGATCTAAAAGTCCCAATCTCTTTCTTATCTCCTGAGGTAGCCAATCAGGTTCCTGATCGGCTAAGGGTATCACCGTTTTGATTAGAAAACGTATTTGTTTTTGAGTTAGATTAGCACTCAGGTGATAATTAGGAACTAAACCTTGGGTATGGATTAATTTTTCTGAATACACTTTTTCGCTTATGGGCGAAATCATGGTGAGTTGTCCATAGTTTTCAGCTACCCGTCCAGCTAAAGAAATTTTATCACCTACTTTATAGTTTTTAGTTAGAAAGGCTTGATTAAACCAAATAACTTTTAAAGAACCAGTATCGTCATTAATTAAAGCCTCGGTTAAGTATAAACGTCGTTTAGCACTCTTTTTATTTTGTATAATATCTATTATTCCTCTAACGCTAGCCATTGAGTTAGGGGTTAAATCAGCAATTTTTGTTTGTTTCCTAAAGTCATCATAGCGAAAGGGAAAATAAAAAAGTAGGTCATGAATTGTATTCAGACCTAGTTTCTTTAATCTAGCAGAAGTAGCTTTACCGACGCGGTGTAGTTCAGCAATTGAAGAATTCAACTTGAGCATATAACGTCGTTAATTAATGGGTGCATCCACCAGGAATCGAACCTGGATTTTAAGCTCCGCAAGCTCACGTCCTATCCGTTGAACGATGGATGCTAGTTTATTCTGCTGGTAGGATAAAAACAGTTTTATCTTATTACAGTTTTAGCAGTTTCGTCAACTGCTCGGATAAAGGCATCTGAGTTCTTTCTAAATCTTCATCTAGGTATCTAATTAAAAAATTGCGAGTTTCTAGGGCGTCTAAACGGCGTAGAGGCAAGGATATGCGGGGATGTATAGAATTTTTAAATTCAAAGTACAGATTCTTAATACTTTGTTTAGGTTTATAGAGGACGGAAAAATTCTTTAATCTATCGTAGTCATAGAAAGTTCTTCCAACTTTAACCCCTTCTGGTCCCAATTCCACTTTAATTTGTACCGGAGTCCGAATATCGTTAATAGTTAATATAATAGCTGAGACCACTATTATTAAAGCAAACAGAAAATTAGAATTCGTCCCCAACCAAACCAAACGCCAACCAGAAATATCAAAAAAAGAATAGCCCAGTAGCAAAATAATAATGATGCTAGCACTTATATACCAAGCTTGGCTACGTTCTGGTTTATGATATTCAGGAACGGTCCAACGTAAGTACTGGGAATTAGTTGAGGGCATATTTTTAGCTTTAATTCTTAGTTTGACAAGCAAATTTAGATTTTATATAGTGAATTATATCATAAAAGTTTGAGAAATAAAAGGAGAGATGGCTGAGTGGTTGAAAGCGGCACCCTGCTAAGGTGTTATTCGGGTTAAACCGGATCGAGGGTTCGAATCCCTCTCTCTCCGCCAATTTGCGATTTTGTCAGAAACGGCAGAATTGCGAGCAGAGCAAAGCTCTGCACAAGTCGCGCTTTGCGCGAAAAGGGCTGAATTTGCAAGGATTTGCCACGCTCCGCGTGGGCAAAAAGAAATGTTTTGGGTTTGGATTTGGAAGTTCGAACCAATCTTTTTTAGAAAATCCCGAATCCCTTCGGGATTTTCTTTAGAAGCGATAGTTTTGGCTTGTTTACTGTCTTTTATAAACTTCTCGGCGAGTTTGAACCGATTATTGCTTTTTTGTTCAAAAGACTTTAATTTGTCCTTCAAAACTTGTTTTTGATTGATGAGAATATTTTTTGCTTTCTGATATTCTTTGATATTGATAACATTTTCCAAATAAGCGTTCATTAGTTTTTCTAATTTCTCATCAAGTTTTAAAAGTTCTTTTTTCGTCTTTTGTACAAAAAAGTCTGATGATTGTGCTTTTTCTTTTTTCTCTTTCGCCAATTCATTCAACATCCAATCAGCACAATCATCAGGCAAAGAAACTTTTTGAAGTTCCTCTGCAATTTGAGATGAAATTTTTTCTTCTCTCGTAAATACATTTTGCGTGCATTTGTAATGTGGATTTTTCTTTGTGCAATAGTAGTAAACATATTCTTTTCCACTTTTCTTTATCTTTCTATCTGCTGTTATTGTATATCCACATTCTCCACAATGGAAAAATCCACGATAAAGAAAAAATTTCATCGTCTCCACTTTCTGCGGTTTAGATTTTCTTTTCATCACTTCTTGTACTTCATCAAAAAGTTTCTTTGTAATAATCGGTTTATGCTTTCCCTCATAAAATTCTCCACCATAACGAAGAACTCCATAATAGAATGGACTTTGTAAAAAGTATTGAAAATTTGATACGGAAAGCATTTTGCCTTTCTTGCCGACAAGTCCCAAGTCGTTGATTTTCTTTCGGAGATTTTTCAAAGTATAGTTTCCAGTTGCGTATACTTCAAATGCTTTTTTGATAAATGGCGCTTTTTCTTTATCAATATAAACAAGTTTTGTTTTCTTATCATTCAAATATCCCAGCGGAGCCATTTGAGGCCATAAGCCATTTTTCAATTTCTGCCGATGACCTCGCTTGATATTCTCCGAAAGATTATCAACATAATATTTTGACTGTCCAAAAGCAATACTCAACATAAATTTTCCCTGCGGAGTTGGATCAAACCAGAAAGTTGGAAATTTTAGCTCTTTAATTACTCCAGTATCTACCAAATAGATAATTTGTCCACCGTCTACACTATTTCTTGCCAATCTATCAGGGTGCCAGGCTAAAATTCCCACAGCTTCGCCCGCTTCAAGTTTTTGCAACATCTCGGCAAAGAGAGGGCGACCGGGTTTCTTGGCGGTTTGTTTTTCTACGATAGTATCTACAATCTCCAAATTTTCTTTTTTCGCCAATTCTTGCAATTCAGAAATCTGGTCGCCAATACTCCGCACTTGCCTATCTTCTGAATCAATAGACTTGCGGGCGTAGATGAAAAACTTTCTGGTTTGTTCTTTTGTGTTGTTATTATTTGTCATAAGTCAAAATATTAAAAATTATCGCTTCCAAGTTTCGCTGAAAGCGAAACAAAAAAAGATTGGTTGCAAAACTTTGTTTTGCTTTGGCTTTGCCAAAACGAACTTCCAAATCCAAAACCAAAACATTTCTTTTTGCCCATGCGGAGCGTGGCAAATCCTTGTAAAATCAGCCCTTTTCGCGCAAAGCGCGACTTGTGCAGAGCTTTGCTCTGCTCGCAATTCTGCCGTTTCTGACAAAATCGCAAATTGGCGGTACCTTTTGGACAAAATCCGAACTTTTTTTGAACAGAACCCCGACTAATCACGCGCCGAGCGCGTGGTGGCTCTGAACTTAATCTTACGCTCGTAGA
>VAOZ01011459.1_pt1 | contig 33181 bp, 30 predicted proteins | sample 3394041 | NCBI WGS metagenome assembly VAOZ01 (sample SAMN08290431, study PRJNA428436) | hydrothermal vent metagenome | isolation source: Deep-sea hydrothermal vent chimney | place: Indian Ocean: Southwest Indian Ridge
AACGGCCGCGCCCGCATGGTGGATGTCTCGGCCAAGGATGTCACGACACGCATGGCGGTTGCCAGCGGCGAGATTCACATGCAACCGGAAACACTGGAGCATATCCGGCAGGGTAAGATGAAGAAAGGCGATGTGCTGGCTGTCGCAGATGTAGCTGCGGTCATGGGCGCAAAAAAAACACCTGATCTGATCCCAATGTGTCATCCGCTGATGCTCTCCGGCATTGATGTGTCGTTCTCCGAATTGGAAGAGGGCTGTGGTTTGAAGGCGGAAGTATCAGTCAAATGCAATGGCAAAACAGGTGTGGAAATGGAGGCACTGACGGCTGTCAGTACCGCACTGCTTACTGTTTACGATATGTGCAAAGCCGTGGATCGGGGGATGATGCTCACTCATATCCGTCTGGAAGAGAAAAAGGGTGGAAAGTCGGGTGCTTACAAACGTTAGTACCCATATGAGCCTCTTGCAAAACTCTGGGTGGATGAGCGGCAATCCCACGTTGAGTCCATTTTCGGGATGGAATGAGGTGCATGGTGGTTCCATGCATCGAAATTTCAGCACGGAAATGGGCCAAAGTGGGGAAGCCGATAGCCGCTCACGCATTTCGCAGGAGGCTCACCATGTCACATCATATCCATCGGGTCCACATCCACCCGCATGCGCACGCCCGGAAAAGCGGTGATTCGTAATAACAGCGGTGCAAGCTTCCATGGAAGGTGCTTGCGCGTCGCATCCCGCAGGATCAGTTCAAAGCGGTAGCGCATGGCGATTTTCTCGATGGCACACGGCATGGGACCCGTACACTGTACAATGTCTGGAAGGTATGCGATACATGCCTCGGCCACGCGTTCAGCCATCTGCATGGCCGAGGCGCTGCGCGTGGCTGAAAAAACAATACGCACCCAGCGCGCAAACGGAGGATAATCTAGTGTTTTTCTCAGAGAAAGCTCGGTATCCAGCGTATCGCGAGCTTGTGCATCGCCGATTCGGGACAACCATGATGCTCCGGGGTTGCGTGTTTGTACCATGATTCTCCCCGGGTGCTTGCCGCGCCCCGTGCGCCCGACCACCTGTGTAATCTGCTGCCACCATCGCTCCCCCGCCCGAAAATCCGGCAAACCAAGGCCGAGATCGGCATTGACCACGCCGACCAGCACCACGTTAGGGAAATGATGCCCCTTGACCAGCATTTGTGTACCAACGAGGCAATCCAGATGACCCGATGCAAAATCCTTTAATACCCGTATGAGCTGTGTTTCGCTGCGCACGGCATCACGATCCAGCCTGGCCATACGCAAACCCGGCAGGAGGGCAGCTAACTGTTCTTCCACTTTTTCAGTTCCTTCACCCAGCGGCAGCAACGCATCCTCGCCGCAATGTTCGCATATGAGCGGAGCAGGGCGGGCAAAACCACAGCCATGGCAGCGCAAGATTCTCTTTTGCCGATGTAGTGTGAGCCTGAAGGTGCAGGCCGGGCATTCCGGCACGTCGCCACAGGCTGTACACATTAGTGCCGGTGCGTAGCCGCGGCGGTTTAAGTACAGGATGGACTGGAGCCCCCGCTCTTTCGTGTCTTGCAGCAAGGCAAGCATCGGATCGGAGAGCACGGTTTCTATGCTCCGCATGTCCACGGTCTCAACCGCCGGGGCAGGGTGCGGCGCGATGCGCTCAGGCAGTTCCAGCAACTGGTAGCGACCATCCCCTGCCTGACGCCAACTCTCCAGGCTGGGGGTTGCGCTACCCAGAATGACGGGGATGTCCAGCTCCTGCGCCAGTAGTACGGCCATATCGCGGGCATGGTAATGCATGCCATGCTGTTGCTTGAACGACGTATCGTGTTCCTCATCCACGACAATCATGGAACAACGCGGCAGTGGAAGAAACAGCGCGGACCGTGTGCCAACAAGCACTTCTATATCGGACAAATCTTGTCGAACCTGCAAGCGCATGGTATCTGAAAGCCCGGAGTGCCATACGGCGACCCTGTTAAAACGCGTGGTGAGGCGCGCCAGCCACTGCGGTGTCAGGCCGATCTCGGGAACGAGAATTAACACTTGCTCGCCTGCATCAACCCGTTGTCGGGCGGCTCGAAGGTAGACCTCCGTTTTACCGGAACCCGTACATCCGAACAGCAGAAAGGGCGAAAATCCCGATGTATGGTTGATCTCGTCCAATGCCTGTTGTTGGGCGGGAAATAGCTGTTCGGGAACCGCTTCGGATAAAAAAGGGACCTTTTTTATCCCCTCTTTCTTATTCCGGTTGAGCGCCTCCACCAGATGACCCGCCTCCGCAGCTTGCCGCAGGCGGTGGTACAATCCGGCTGTGGGTAATTTCTTGCGCAATGTTGTGGTGGAAAGCGTTTTTCGGTGCGAAAAGGCCTGCGCCAGCTCCTTATCCATGAGGGCAAAGGCTGCCACATCCGCGCAATGCCAGCGGCGTTTTTCCTCGGTGCCAGCCCACGCAAATGCGGTTTCGGCGCACTCGCCCGGCGCGGCCACATAATAGCAGCAGGCCCGCTTAAGCCACTGCATGCGCCGGCCATCATATAACGGGTGTGCATCAGTACGATCGAGTACAGATTTGAATTCGAGCGTATTGTCAGCACGGGTGATTGTAGTCTCCCAGACAACACCGGACCGCCTGCTGCGTCCGAAGGGCACACAAACGCGCATACCCAGTCGCGCTTCACCCAACCACTCCGGCCACTGGTAGGTAAAGGTTCTATTCAGTGGCGCAAATACCGCAATTTCGACCAGACCTGGGCTATTCATCGATCACACAACGTAAATATTCCACCTCGTTTCTTTCGCAAAGAAGGCCGTCGCTTTTTTTAGGATGTCGCGTTCCATTTGCTGCTCCCCTCTCAGAGGTATAATTCACCCTTTGCGAGGTGTCCACAATTACCGGGCCACTGCATTTTTCATGCTCCTCATGGTGACCAAGCACTCTACCAACCACGTCCCGCTGCCACCATGCGTGCGTAGATAATTCACTGCCGGGAGCCGTCATGCGACCCATGATGGTATGCGAGGGAACTTTGCCGCTCTGGTCAGATTCAGGGGTCGAATATGGTAGATATGGGAGCCTCTTGCAAAACTCGTGAGCGGCGATCATCTTCCCCACTTTGGCCCGTTTCCGAGCTGGAATTTCACTCCATGGAACCGCCATGCAGTTCATTCCATCCCGAAAATGGACTCAAAGTGGGATTGCCGATCATCCACCCAGAGTTTTGCAAGAGGCTCTCAAAAGTGGTAATTTACCGTCACGACAGCACCCCATATTTTAGCCTTCCTATTCGCGGTAAGATTAACATTGGTCCAGTACTGCATCCACTCGCCGCCAACGGACAAAGAACCCTGCACATAATACTCTGCGCCGAAACCGTAGCTAAATCCGGTTCTGGTATTCGATGTTTCCACACCAGCGTCGGTCACATTAAACTTCGCGGTGGTACCGCCAAGCATGGCATATGGCTTGAAATCGAGCGTAACGGGAAACTGAATCTTGGCTAGATAGGAGATAAAATAACTATCAGATAATTTCATATTCCCTGCCGTACCGGAAGACGTTGAACCAACGCGCAGCTCGGCACCTAAATAGTCACCGATATCCAGGCCAACCTTTCCGAATCCGCCGAACACTGTATTTTTCTGATTGATCCCAGCGCCTTTCAGCTCCAGTCCGAACGCGCCAAAACCACCGCCCACATAAGGATGAATATCAAAATCATTATCCGTATCCATCCGGATATCATGATCGCCATCAAAGTCCTGCGCATGCACGGATGCCAGCGGCACGATAAGTAACCCCAACAGGAACAACGTTATTTTGAGATACTTCCGCATTTTTCCTCCTTGAAAAGGGTTTGCATGTTAGGCATCTAAGCGAAGAGGTCAAACCGGGCGATTAAGGTACTCCAGATAAGGTTTTCCATTGTCAGAAATCACTCGGCTCCATGAGGCATAAGGCATTGAAAATCGTCGGATCGTTGCTAAGGGTGCGCCCAGCACATGCGCCAGGATGATGCGCAGCGAGCCGGAGTGCGCCACCACGAGCACATGCTTTCCGACTGACTCATGCCGTATGTCTTCCCAGGCTTCAATGACGCGCCCGGAAAAATTCTCGATACATTCTGCACCGGGAATATGTATACCCGCAGGATTCTCACGCCAGCGGGATAGTACGCCGGGGAAACGCTCTTCGATTTCGTCCATCGCTAGGCCCTCCCACACACCAAAATTCATTTCACCAATATCCGGCTCCACCCGGAAGGCAATACCTGCTCCCTTCGCCCATGCTTCCGCCGGTTCGTGGCAACGCGACAATGGCGAGGTGATGACAGTATCAATACGGCTTTCCACTTTATGCCACACCGCATCCATACTTGCGCGTCCATCCGCTGTCAATGAAGCTTCGGTCACGCCCCGGTAACGAACGCCACCGTCTAGCGCGCCATGGCGTAAGAGATCAATTATTGTCACCCTGTGAGCCATCCACCTGCAGGGTCTACAGCCGGAAGTCGGATTCTCCGCTCCATTCCATTTTCGACCTGGAATGTTACCCATGAAATAATCCCACGCCTCATTTCCTCCCGAGAATACCTTTGGAGTAGGTCCTGCGAGTAATTCATTATCCCTCCGGGGTTTTTCGTTTGATGTAAATACGTTAACGTGCGTCCAAATCATGAATCGCCGAGGAAGCCATGCAAGACTTTAATGCAACCAACCCGAAGAATATCGCCGCCATGCGGCATGTGCGCGCTTTGCTCGAGTACATTGGTGACGACCCGGACCGCGAAGGCCTTCAGGATACGCCTAAACGGGTACTGGCCGCGTTCGGCGAGTATTTCTCCGGTTACCTTGAAGACCCGCGCGAACATCTGGAAAAGACATTTGATGAGGCTTGTGGTTACGACGAAATGGTGCTGGTCTCGGATATAGACGTGCACAGCCATTGTGAACACCACCTCGCCCCGTTTGTCGGCAAAGCGCATGTGGCCTATATTCCCAATGGCCGGGTGGTCGGACTATCCAAACTAGCACGCGTCGTGGATGTGTACGCCAAACGTTTACAGGTGCAGGAAAAATTAACCATGCAAATCGCGCATGTAATCGACGAGGTACTCAAACCGGCGGGGGTCGCTGTGATTATTCAGTGTCGGCATTTCTGCATGTGTCACCGCGGTGTGAGAAAACCGAATGCGTGGACCACCACATCCAAATTAACCGGCGCGTTCCTTAATAACCCGTCATCGCGGCTGGAACTGTTTGACCTGATCGGCATGAACAAGGGTTGATATATGTTGGTCCGCGGGATCAGAAAATGATGCAGGCTGGCCCCGTAGGAATCCTGCTGGCCAACCTGGGAACGCCCGAGGCACCAACCACAGCCGCCGTGCGCCGCTACCTGAAGGAGTTTCTGTGGGACAGGCGTGTTGTCGATTTGCCGAGGTTTTTATGGTGGCCGATTCTTAACGGCATCATCCTGAATATCCGTCCACCAAAATCGGCTGCGCTGTACCGGAAGGTATGGATGGATAGCGGTTCGCCGCTCATGGATATCAGCCTCCACCAGCAAGCCGCTCTGCAGACGATGCTGGATACAGAGCATCCCGGTATCTTCCATGTCGGACTGGCTATGCGCTATGGTAGCCCGTCCATCGCCCTGGGGTTGCGGCAACTGGCGGAACGTGGGTGCCGTCGCGTTTTGGTGCTACCGCTGTATCCTCAATATTCGTCGGCGACAACGGCTTCCACTCTGGATGCCGTCGCTGAGGCGCTCAAGTGCGGACGAGACATTCCGGAATTGCGTCTGGTACGCGACTATCACAATCATCCGACCTACATCGGGGCATTGGCGTCCAGCATCCGTGAAGATATAAAGACCAACGGCCAACCGGACAAATTGCTCTTCTCTTTTCACGGCATCCCGAAACGTTACCATGAAAGTGGCGACCCCTACCCCGACGAATGCCGTCACACGGTCAGCTTACTGGTCGAAGCACTGAAGCTGGAGAACGACGCATGGATGCAAACATTCCAGTCGCGCTTCGGGCGCGAAGAATGGATGCAACCCTATACCAATAAAACCTTGAAAAGCCTGCCGCGAAAGGGGGTAAAAAATGTTGCCGTTATCTGCCCCGGATTTGCCGCCGACTGTCTGGAAACATTGGAAGAAATCGACATTCAGAACCGTAGGTTCTTCATGGATTCCGGTGGCGAATCATTTCGCTACATCCCGGCACTGAACAGCCGTGGAGATCATATCCGGACCTTGGCGAATATTGTCCGCGCCCATTGCGAGGGCTGGTGCCAGCCTGCATGATTCACCAATACTGCCGCGCCCTTAACCTGGACTATTCATGAATAGTCCAGGTTAAGGGTTGTAAATAATTAACATGGCCGAATGATTCCGGGCCAAGAGAGGTTGCTGCACCATGAGCGCTGAATTGCTGGTTAACGTCACGCCGTTTGAAACGAGGATTGCCCGCGTGGAGAATGGTCAGGCAGAGGAAATTTACATTGAGCGGGAACGAGGGCGCGGCCTGAGAGGAAACATTTACAGCGGTCGGGTGCAGCGCGTCCTACCTGGCATTCAGGCATCTTTCGTAGACATAGGCCTGCCTCGAGCGGGCTTTCTGTATGTTGGCGATATCGCCGTCCCGGACAGCCGCGTGAATGACGATAAAACAGCCCGCGATGCCAAAGCGGAGGATGTGGAAGATGATGCACATGTTGAGCCATCCTCTCCTCAGCGGCACATACCCGATATATCCACCCTGCTCGCGGAAAACCAGCAAATCACCGTGCAGGTTTCAAAAGAGCCGATCTCATCCAAAGGACCGCGCCTGACCAGCCTTGTCAGCCTGGCCGGTCGGTATCTGGTTTACCTCCCGCATTTCGACCATGTGGGTATTGCGCATCGTATTGAAGGTGCCGAAGAGCGCGAACGCCTGCTGGAAATAGGCAAAACATTGAAACCGGAAAAGGGTGGTCTGATTATCCGCACCGTGGCCGAAGGGCATCAATCATCTGAGATGGAACAGGATATGCATTTCCTGCTGCGCCTGTGGAATGATATTGAAAGCCGCTTGCAACATGCCGCGCCCGGTTCGCTGGTCCACAAAGAACTCAATCTTTACCTGCGCGTCATGCGTGATTTCGTGGATGACGAGGTGGAGAAAATCCATGTGGACTCACATGATGCTTATGAGCGCATGATGTCTTTCGCCAAGCGTTTTATGCCCGACATCACCAAACATCTGTACTATTACCCCGGCGAACGCCCCATTTTCGATGTCTATGGCGTAGAAGAAGAAATTACCCGCGCCCTGAAACGTCGCGTAGACCTGAAATCCGGTGGATACATCGTGATCGACCAGACAGAAGCATTGATTGCCGTTGATGTTAATTCCGGCTCATTCACTGATTCACGCACCATGGAAGAAACGAGCTTTAAAACCAACCTGGAGGCTGTACATGAAATTGTACACCAGCTCCGCCTGCGTAACCTGGGTGGTATCATTGTCGTAGATTTCATTGATATGCAGGAAGAAGCAAGCAAACGGCGGCTCATGACGGTCCTCGAGGAAGCGCTGACCCGCGATCATGCCAAAACCCATATTGTCCACCTTTCCGAACTCGGCCTGGTGGAAATGACGCGCAAACGCACCCGCGAGTCACTGGAGCGCATATTGATGCAGGCGTGTTCATACTGCGATGCAACGGGACATACCCGTAGCCCTGTTACGATATGCCACCAGATGTTCCGCGAAGTGGTCGCCGAAGCCAGAGCCTATCCCTGTGACAAACTGATGGTCGTCGCCCATCCCGATATTATTGATCTTCTTCTCGGCGAGGAAAGTGATAATATCAGTGGACTGGAGCGTTTCCTGAAAAAGGAAATCATACTCAAGAGCGAAAGCAAGCTGGCTCCAGAACATTTCGAAATCGTGCTCCTGTAAGCCCGCGATGCTACACCTGTATGTGCATATCCCATTCTGTGCGCATCAATGTCCATACTGCGATTTCAACTCTCATGTACGACCAACGCCGCCGTGGAACACCTATCAGAAGGCGCTGCTGGACGAGCTCGTGTACTGGTCCGGGCGGCGCCCGTATGCTGGTCGTCCCATACATACCATTTTCTTCGGGGGCGGTACCCCCTCGCTCGCCCCGCCCCCATTAATCCGGAATGTTATAGAGGCCAGCAAACGATTGTTTTCGGTAAAATGCGACGCCGAGATCACACTGGAAGCCAATCCGGGATCTGTCGAGGTACGCCGTTTCGCGGATTATCGTGATGCGGGCATCAATCGCCTGTCCATCGGCGTGCAGAGCTTCGATGGACGGGAACTAAAATGGCTGGAGCGTATCCACAGCGTCAACGAGGCCGTGGCAGCTTATAAAACGGCGCGCCGCACAGGATTCGAACAAATCAACCTTGATCTGATGTATGGCCTTCCGAATCAGACCACCGGAACGTGGATGCGCCATCTGGAGCAGGCGATTTCGCTCGCACCGGAGCATCTTTCCTGTTACCAGTTGACGGTTGAGCCTCATACGCAGCTCGCCTCCCGCCACAAGCGAACCCCGTTTCCGCTGCCTGGAGAAGAACATTCTCTCGGTCTCCTGATGCAGACCCGCGCACGGCTCACAACCGCCGGGTATCATGCCTACGAAATTTCCAATTTTTCAAAACAGGGTATGCACTGCCGCCACAATGATGCTTACTGGCAATATCACGACTATATCGGCATCGGCGCAGGTGCTGCGGGAAAGTGGGACATGCCCGATGGCGGCACCGTGCGCTACGGTAATGCCCGTTCTCCGGAAACCTATATTAAATATATATCTGAAAGAGGGAGCGCCATCCACAGCCGGGAAGAATTATCCACGCCACAGGCAGCCGCAGAAGCTATTTGGTTGGGGTTGCGCCGCGCGGATGGCATCTCCCGCGAATGGTTTAAGGTCCGCTTTGGCACCAGCGTTGAAAGATTGTTTGGTAGCGCATTATCGCCGTGGGAAAAGAACGAGTGCCTGGAAACGACACCAGCACGATTGAGGCTGACTGAGAAAGGGTTGGGCCTCGCCGACAGTATCGCCGCATCGGTACTACAAACAAATTGTTCAGAATGAGGGTATCTGTCAAAACAAGGAGCCTGTCGGACTTATGGAGAGTACGATCAGGCCATGGGTATCATGTCGCCTCAATGGTGGATGGAAATGGAGGAAATGCTGGCGTGGCGGGCCGCAAAGGATAGTCTGATCGGATAACGGCTGCCATAAGGGGGGGGGAAATGGACTCAATAGATTTTGATGATGCTGTCAGGGTTGTGGAGGATATTTACTGGATCGGCTATGCCAATGAAAGGTCTCAGTTGCACTGTAACCCTTATTTACTGATTGATGGGTATGGTAAAGATACCGAAGCGGTGCTGTTCGACCCGGGCTCTTTGACGGATTTTCCCAAAGTGATGCGCAAGGTGCTGGAGGTCGTTGATCCGTCGAACATTTCGTTGATCGTGGCACAGCATCAGGATCCGGATATTTGCAGCAATATTCCTGTGGTGGAGGATATTATCGGATGCAAGGATTTGCGAGTAGCGGCGCACACCCATTCTATTCGCCTGATTCGCCATTATGGCATTCAGTCCGCCTTCTATGCAGTAGAGAATCATGATTACGCCATTACACTGAAGAGCGGGCGGGTTCTGGAGTTCATGTCCACGCCGTATCTGCATTCTCCCGGCGCTATCGTCAGCTATGACACCAAGACAAAAAGTCTGTTCACCAGCGATATTTTTGGTACGACATCCGAACACTGGAATTCGCTGCTTGCGGATGATTCGTTCCTCGCTCGCATGGATGTCTGGCATCAGACCTGTATGCCGTCAAACCGGGTGCTGAAGTATTCGCTGGAACGCATACAGCGGCGCTGGCAGATTGACCGGGTTTTGCCACAGCATGGCCCGGTGATTGAGGGAAGCAGGGTTGGGCAGGCATTCGAACACCTCAAAGGTCTGGCCTGCGGCATTGACCTGGATGAGGAACAGCGGTGAAACCTCATATGCCCAATTTTAATTCGGGTCGGGTCGTCGCCGCCAGTCGAGTGCTGGTAGAAAATTCATTGCGCATGCGCGGCGTGGCATTCCTGTCCCAGGTAAAAGCGTCGCTACTTCTCGATATGCTCAGGGGGACGCGGGAGCTGCGGCAAATGACGCCTGCTGTAGAACACCGCCGTAAGAAATTACGCGCATCCCTGGCCCATCAGATGCGTAGCCTGCGGCACAGCGGAGCGCGCTTTCGCCAGCTGTTCGAGCTAATTCCGGATGCGGTAGGAATTCATCGCGATGGCCTGTGGACGTTCGTAAACCCCGCCATGGTGTCCACTTTCGGAGCAGATTCTACGGCAGACCTGACCGGCACATCGGTACTGGACCGTGTCCACCCGGATGACCGCGACAAGGTAGCGCATCGCATTCGTCAGCAGATAACATTGGGTGAGCTGGTACCTCTGATGACCGAGCGCTTGGTCAAACTTGATGGTAGCGTGTTCTGGGGCGAGGTGCAGGCTCGACCATTTGTGCAGGGTAGCCAGCCTTCTGTGCTGGTCACGATGCGCGATATCACAGTGCGCATCGAAACCGAACGGGAAAACAGGCAATTACGCCAGGCTGTGGATCAGAGTGCCGAGCCGATCATGGTTATGGATGTGCATGGAGTGGTCGAAATAGCCAACAAGGCAGCAGGCGATTTGTATGGTTTGTCACCGCAGCAATTGCTCGGACGCAATGCTGCGGAATTGTGTGGCGACAACCTCTACCGGGAGGTCTCTGCCAAGGTACGGAATGGCGAGGTCTGGCAAGGTGAAACCGAGATCAAGACACCTCGCGGCCAACGAATCCTTTCCCGGCGGGTCTCTCCTGTGTTCGACGAAGAGGGTCAGGTTGACCGTCAGCTATGCGTGGACCGGGACATCACCGATGAGCGACGTCAGCAGGAGAAAATGGAGCACACCCAGCGGCTGGAATCACTGGGGGTACTGGCTGGCGGTATCGCGCACGATTTCAATAATATTTTGACCGCCATCATGGGTAACGCTGCATTGGGAAGAATGAAGCTGGGTGCCGCCAACCCTGCGTCGGAACATTTGGGGCGCATTGAAGAATCCAGTCAACGCGCGGCGGAATTATGCAAACAGATGCTGGCCTATTCGGGCAAGGGACAGTTTGTGGTCAAGGCCATCAACCTCTCGGAGATCGTGGAGGAGATTACCAAGCTATTGGGCGTTTCAATCGCCAAAAATGTGGTGCTCAAGTTTCATCTTGCGGAAAACCTTGCGGCTGTGGAAGTCGATAGTGCGCAGTTGCAACAGGTTATTATGAATCTGGTGATTAATGCCTCTGATGCTATTGGCAAAAAAAGCGGCGTGATTTCGCTCTCTACAGGTATGATGCGAGCGGATGCAGCCTACCTCGACGGAGCTTATGTTGCCGACGGGATTGAGCCGGGATGCTTCGTGTTTCTGGAAGTGGCGGATACGGGATGCGGCATGAGTGAGGTAACGCAAAGGAAGTTGTTCGACCCTTTCTTCACGACCAAATTTACCGGCAGAGGCCTGGGTATGAGTGCGGTGCTGGGGATTGTGCGAGGTCACCATGGTGCCATCAAGGTTTATTCCGAAGTTGGTAAGGGGACGACGTTCAAGGTGCTGTTGCCTGCATCAACGGAGGTGGTTTCCGACCTGGTCGAGCAAGGGGAGGTATGGGGAGGCTGGCGCGGTACCGGAATAGTGTTGGTGGTGGATGATGAGGAAACCATCCGGGAAACAGCGGCAATGATGCTCAGGGAGGTGGGTTTTGACATATTGATGGCGGAGGATGGCGAGCAGGGCGTGGAGGTTTACCACAAACACCAGCATAAAATCGTTGCCGTGCTTCTGGACATGACCATGCCGAAGCTGGATGGCAAGGGTTGTTTCCGCGAACTTCGACGCATCAACAAGGATGTGCAGGTAATCCTGTCCAGCGGATATAATGAACAGGATGCGACCAACCGCTTTGTCGGACAGGGACTGGCCGGTTTCATTCAGAAGCCGTACACCCCAGAGGTGTTGTGGGCGACAATGAAAGAGGCATTAGAGTAAGTCCTAGCCTACAGAGCCTCTTGCAAAACTCGTGAGCGGCGATCGGCTGCCCCACTTTGGCCCATTTTCATGCTGGAATTTAGCCCCATGAAACCACCATGCGCCTCAAAAGCAGACGAAGGTGGATGGGGCAATACGCTCGGCAGCGGCAAGCTGTGTTATGGATAGCAGGTCATGCATGTCCCGAACTACCAAAACCACCTGAGCCGCGCTGCGTGGCATCCAGGACCCCCGTTTCATGCCATATAGCCTGTATGACAGGCGCAATAATCATTTGGGCGATGCGGTCACCACGCTGGATACGAAAAGAGTGCTGCCCAAGATTGATGAGAATGATGCCTACTTCACCACGATAATCCGCATCAATGGTTCCAGGCGTATTCAATACGGTAATTCCATGTTTTAGCGCCAATCCGGACCGGGGTCTGACCTGGGCCTCAAAGCCAACGGGCAGGGCCATGGCGAACCCCGCAGGAATCAGGGCATGCTCGCCTGGCCGTAACACGACTTCCTTATCAAGGGCAGCCCTTAAATCGGCACCCACCGCATGCGCGCTGGCGTAATGCGGCGAATCCAGCCCTTGCCCGTGCGGTAAATATTGAATCTGTATCTTGACCTGGCCCTGGCTCATGTCTTTTCCCCATTTCAATGTTGTGCTCGCCTGTAGATGTCTTGATGATCTCTTACGAAGTCATCATCTAGAGCCTCTTGCAAAACTCTGGGTGGATGAGCGGCAATCCCACTTTGAGACCATTTTCGAGATTGAATGAGCTGCATGGTGGTTCCATGGAGCGAAATTCAAGCTCGGAAATGAGCCGAAGTGGGGCAGCCGATCGCCGCTCATGAGTTTTGCAAGAGGCTCCCTAGATTCCACATTATTCATGAACTCTGCCTTGCCCTTTCCTGTTCCTGTTCCTGTTCCTTTATGCGCAATAAACAATGCAGGCTAGGTATCAGACTGCCATAATTTGTTCAATAAGCCACATGGCTAAATCTTGTTTGGGCATAGAAGGAACGGGCTTCTCCTGATCGGATGTCAACCACCATCCGGCAATATTATCACCCCCCATCTCGCTGATGTCATTGGCAAAGATGGCATCTGCCCCTTTTGCCCGCAACTTGTCTCTGGCATGTTCAATATGATTGCCATGTTCTGCAGCGAAAGCGATGACCCGCCAGGGCCGGTTGGGTAATGCGGCAATATGGGCAACGATGTCCTCATTGGCATCGAGTGTCACCATAATACTGGATGTACGGTCTCGTTTCAGTTTCCCGGTAATACGTTTGGAAAATCGGTAATCACTGACGGCAGCGGTAGCGACAAATACATTCGTGTTACCCGCTTCCCGCGCGCAGGCAGCGAGCATCTCGCAAGCGGAACCTACGTCATGCCGCTGTACGAATACTGAAGTAGCGGGTGTTCCGGGGCCCGCGACCAATATGGTTTCCGCGCCTTGTGCGGCGGCAGCATCGGCCATGTGCGCACCTAACCTGCCGCTGGCGCGGTTGGTGAGTATCCGAACATCGTCCCACGGTTCCCAGGTTGGGCCGGCATTGATGAGCCAGCGCTGTCCACGCAAATGCTGATCCTGCAACAGGGGACGCATGGCTTCGATGATCGCTTCCGGTTCGCTCATGCGGCCCACACCGTCCTCACCACACGCCAGCCGCCCCGGCTCAGGACCGACAAAATAAACACCTCGCTCTTGCAGTACCGTAACGTTTTTCTTTGTCGCAGCGGACGCCCACATGGAGACATTCATGGCAGGAGCCATGAGCACCGGAGTTTCACGAACCTGGAACAGCGTGGTGAGCAGATGATCACATATACCATGGCTAAATTTAGCCAACAGATCAGCCGTTGCCGGCGCGATAAGGAGCGTATCCGCCCAACGGGCAAGTTGAATATGCCCCATCTCCCGTTCAGATGTCAGATCGAACAGTTCAGTATGCACGGCTTCACCGGTCAGAGCCTCGAACGTCATGGGCCTGACAAATTCGCATGCTGCCGGCGTCATCACACAGCGCACGACCGCGCCCTGTCTGATGAATAAACGTGTTAGTTCGGCGACCCGGTAAACGGTCATACCGCCGCCAATGCCAACAAGAATATGCTTGCCGGAGAAGACACCCTGGCTTGGACTATTCATACAACGCCAGGTTGAGTCTGCAATCCTCTGAGTATGTTTAATACATTTCCCACATGCCCCTTCACGCGCACCCTGCGCCATACGTGTTCAACAACCCCTTCGGGGTTCACCAGGAAGGTGGACCGTTCAATACCACGCACCTGTTTGCCATACATATTTTTCATTTGAATGACATCGAAAGCCTTGCATAACAACTCATCAGTATCGGATATCAGTTGAAAGGGAAGGCGCTGCTTTTCCGCAAAACGTTGATGCGAAGTCAGGGAATCGCGGCTTACACCCACAATAACCGCATCCAGTTCGAGGAGGTCAGCCTCCGCATCCCGAAAGTCACAGGATTCAGTCGTACATCCAGGCGTGTTATCCTTAGGATAAAAATAGAGAACAACCCATCGACCACGAAGATCGGATAAGTTGAGCATAGCTTCCGGCCAGACAGGCAGGCGAATATCGGGGACTATATCGCCCGTATTCAGAATATATTCACTCATTCAGGTCTCCTGTTTACATCATATCTAGACCCACTCGCAAAACTTCGGGCGGATGGGTGATCATGTCACTTCTGTCCGAAATGATAGGCCTTTCTAAAGGGTCGCGCTATGTATGTACGATCTATACAACCCAACCCTTGAGCCAATTGCAAAACTCATGAGCGGCGATCAGCTTCCCCACGTTGGCCCATTTCCGCAAGGGGTATGTGTCGCATCTGAATCCATTTCATTTGTTCACTCCCGTTTCATCCTTGCCTGACATCGTCCGCCGTGTCTTGGCAAGCGGGTACCGCACGCTAGTGTTCCCGCTAAAAACATAAAACCGGAGGGAAAATGCAGGAACATGAACGCCCCATCGCCGAACGCGGTATTCCCGAACGATTCAACAGCCGTGCTTACCTCAATGTTCTGGATACATCGCCAGCCAGGCGCTTATGCCTGATACAGGGTACCGCCATACAGGCTATGCACGCCTCCGCAGAACGCCATTATCCGAATGAGGCCTGCGGTCTGCTGTTGGGTAGACTCGCCAATAAAGGCTGGCACATCGACGAGGGGCGCGAGGTTCCTAACCTCAACACCGAGAGATCTACGGATCGTTTCATCCTGGATCCTGAAGTATACCGGATGGTAGACCGCGAATTGCGCGGTACAAACCGTGAGATCATTGGTATCTACCACAGTCACCCGGACTGTCCGGCCAAGCCTTCGCCATCCGACCTCGCCGATGCCTGGGATGACTTTGCCTACATGATTATCAGCACATATCAGGGGCATGCTGTGGATACGCAATGCTGGACACTCAACACGAAAAGCGAGAAGTTCCAGGCGATCACTATGCAAAATTCACTGGCCATGACATGACGACACGAACCCTGATTCTCATCAGCAGCATCCTTCTCGCCTCATGCACGACAGTAGCGCTACCGCCAACATCTGCCGCCCCCGGAAAGCCCGTTCAAATACAAGCGCCCATATCAAAGCTAAGCACCAGCTTTTTATATCTGGCAGCTGAACAGGCGATAGAGAATAACCATCCCACGTTAGCTATACGCTTTCTCGAAGCATTAGTCAGCAAAGAGCCATCGGCTGTTCTTCCGCGTATCCAGCTGACGGCACTGTTCCTGCGGCATGGCCAGGTGCGGGATGCGCGAAAACAGGCGGATCTGCTTCTGAATATGCATGCTTTAGCGCCCCAAATGATGAAAAAGATTCACTTCCTTCATGCCCGGATACTGGCCATGGATGGAAAGAATACCGAGGCCGCACAAGTACTGAAACAGATGCTAAAGAAAAATTCCAAATCGTTTACAGCGCGCGTGATGCTGGTTCATCTGATGGAGAAAGAAGGGCAATTTGGTGATGCGCACCGAATTATTCATGAAGGTATCCAATCCGGTGCATACCCCCAGTTGTACCAAATTGATGCCGAACTTTACATACGCCAGGGAAAGTTGGGAAAAGCCGGGTACGCTCTGGATATGTTACGCAAACTGCTACCGGATCATCCCGGCCCCGCCCTGATGTTCAGCCGTCTGGCGCTACGCCAGGGAGACATCATCGAAGCCGAAAACGTGCTGCGTAAATTTCTGGCCGGACACCCTCGGAGTTTAAGCGTGGGTAATGCACTGGGCAGACTCCTGGTGCGACAAAAGCACAACAGGAAAGCCATTGCTATCTATGAAGGTATTTCCCAAAAAACCGGAGGGAACGCCGAGGTGCTGACCACGCTTGGCCTGCTGTATTACCAGCAAAAAGACTATCCCCATGCCGCCGACCGCTTCCGTCAGGCATTGGCCAGACACCCCTCAAGCCAGGCCCGGTTTTATCTGGCTGCCAGCCTGGAAGCCATGGGAAAGAAAACCGAGGCAGAAAAAATCTACCGACAAATCAAACATCATAGCACGGGATACGCGGATGCCCAGTTGCGACTGGCAACCATGGATTTGCAAGCAGGGAAGACCGATACTGCACTATCCCGGATCCGCGCCGTCATCCAGAGGAACCCCGAGGTCGGGAGTGCTTATGCCCTGCTTTCATCTGCATTGCTGCATCAGAAGAAATACCACCAACTAATCGAAGAGACAGAGACAGCCATGAGGCTTCCATATGTTTCAGCACAATTATTGTTTAATCGTGCTGCGGCTTTTGAAGCCCTGAAACAATATGAAAAAGCAACAACTCAAATCAAAAAATTATTCATTATCGAACCCAATAATGCCGAGGCGCTGAATTTTCTTGGTTATCTCTATGCCGAACAGGGCGTCCACCTGGACGAAGCCGAAGGCCTGATTCTCCATGCCCTGAAGCAGAAACCGGGCAATGGTTATTATCTTGATTCGCTGGCCTGGGTATACTACAAGCGTGGAGAGTATAACAAGGCATTGACCATCCAGCGCGAGGCCGTTGGCAAAATTCCTGATGATCCGATCATGCGTGAACACCTAGGTGATATTTTATGGAAGGATGGCAAGCCAGGTGCGGCCCGTGCGGCATGGAAAAAATCTATCGGCCTGGGGAATGGGCATGCAGAGCTCATGCAGAAGAAAATCAGCACAGGAATTCGATGACACCAGCCCGTGCGGCGCTGGCTTTATTTATCCTGTCGCTACTGTCGGGATGCGCCAGCTTGGGTACCGATCACGCCTCCAATACCAGGCCGTTGCCATCTATGATCGGACCCTATCACCGGATTACGGCAAGAATTTTGGTGGTGGAACCTGAACATATCTGGCAAGCTATGATGGACTGGCAATCTGTACAGGCTGGTGAAGGAAAAATACGCATTGTCCATGCCCTGAGCGGACTCGTCGTAGAGCTTCGCTGGCAGCACGATAAAATGTGGCTGCGTGATAATCAGACCGGAAACGCGAGGTGGCACCTCATCGCCAGGAAAAAACTGGTATCTTATGGCATCATCATCAGCCCACGGGAATTATCCGGCTTTCTTGGCGGCCATGTACCATCAGGCTTTCAACTGGAAGGTCCGAACCGATGGACCGCTCACCGCGACGGCAATCGCATTCGTGTAGAGTGGAATGCACAAAATAAGCATCTGACCTTCGGCGACCTCAGCCACGGGCGCAAAATGACCATCATTATTCTAAAAAGCGGCCCCCCCGCCATGCCCCGTGCTCAGGGCTGAATCCCCAGGCCTCAAGCTGCCGGCACCCGCCAAGATCAATCTTCATCTCACGGTGACCGGGAAAACCGCGAACGGATATCATACACTGGATACCAGTTTTTCATATGTGGATGTAAGCGACATACTCTCCATCGAGAACGCTGACAGCCTGCATGTGACGTGCTCGAATCCAGACCTGAATGCCCGGAATAACCTGGTCTTTCGCGTACTGGAAGGTATGCGCACCACCTTCAACATAGCGCAGGGATTGAAGGTGCATATTGAGAAAAGGCTACCCGTACAAGCAGGGCTGGGTGGCGGCTCATCCGATGCGGCAACCGCTATCATGGCCGCCAACAAACTTTGGGGACTCCATCTAAATAGCAAAACCCTGATTGAGTTTGCCACGCCGTTTGGTGCGGACATCCCCTGCTTTCTGTTTGGCCGAACGAGCCGGGCGACCGGGGTAGGCGAGCGGCTGATAGACCTGGGCTCCGGCATTGAGGGTGCGCACCTGGTGCTCGCCCATCCCGGCCCCGGTCTTTCAACAGCGAGTGTATTCTCCCGCTACGACAATATGTCGCATCGTTTCGAGGTAGGATTGACCCACCCCGGAGCGGAAGATATTATCCGCGCCGATCCTGCGGGGGCTGAAAACACACCCTCCCGTCCGAAGGCCTTTCGTGCGGGGGAAAATGCGCTGGAGCCTGCGGCCTGCGCTATGTGTCCGGAATTGGCTGCGCTTTTGAAATACATGCGCTCTCAGGTGGAGCACGCCTGGATGAGTGGTAGCGGCACCGCATGCGTGGCCCTGATGGCAGGTGCGGAAGATGCACGCAGTCTGGCACATAGATTACAACAGAAGAAACTCGCGGCGTGGACGCATGCCGGGAGCATTCTTCCCCGTCACCCCTGCACGGGAAAGATCGGATAATTGGGGCGTAGCCAAGTGGTAAGGCAACGGGTTTTGATCCCGTTATGCGCAGGTTCGAACCCTGCCGCCCCAGCCATATCTTTGATGATGCCGCAAACAAGGAGCGCGCTATATGATGGAGGAACGTCTACGCCTCTTCTCGGGGACCGCTAACCCGGAGTTGACCAAAAGTATTGGACACTATTTAAATATTTCACCGGGTAGCTTGCAAACACAACATTTTTCGGATGGTGAAATTTTTATCCAGATTGGTGAAACCATCCGTGGCCTTGATGCGTTCTTTATTCAAAGTACCTCTGCGCCCGCTAACGATAACTTGATGGAGCTGCTAATTTTTATGGATGCCGCCAAGCGCGCATCGGCACGCCATATCTGTGCCGTTATTCCCTATTTCGGTTATGCCCGTCAGGAAAGGAAGAGTGCGAGCCGGACGCCAATCACGGCCAAACTGGTTGCCGATATGCTAACAGCGGCAGGTGCCTCGCGCGTACTCACCATGGACTTGCACGCAGGTGCTATTCAGGGTTTTTTCAATATCCCCGTTGATAATATTTATGCCGCACCCATCTTTCAGAAGGATATCAAGTCCGGTTCCCTGGATCATGTCGTCATCGTATCTCCCGATGTCGGCGGCGTAGTTCGCGCACGCGCCATGGCCAAGCGTCTGCATGTAGATATCGCTATTGTGGACAAACGACGCCCCGCACCCAATCAGGCCGAAGTCATGAATGTTATCGGTGAAATCAAAGGGAGGCACTGTATCCTTATTGATGATATCGTCGATACGGCGGGGACTCTGTGCGGTGCCGCCGAAGCCCTGATGGAGCAGGGAGCAAGCAAGGTTTCAGCCTACGCCACCCATGGTGTCCTTTCCGGACCAGCAGCCGAGCGGCTCGTAAACTCGCAACTGCACGAACTGGTGATTACGGACACCATTGCACAACCGGAAAGTATCATAAAGACCGGTAAAGTACGCATCCTTACCACCGCGCCACTACTTGCCGAGGCCATCAGCCGCATTTATAGCGCACGCTCTGTCAGCAGCCTGTATAACTGATAACACCGTGCAAGAGGTCCCTGAGCATACGATATATACCTCCCCTTCGCGGTTTCAGGCCATTCTAGCTTGTTGAATTATCGCAGCCCCGGGCTATAATCCCGCGCCCGGAAATGCTGGAGACGAACCCTGTCTTCTGCGTTACCACACATATTCACACCGTTACGGGCCAACCCGCCGGTGCATTTACGCAAAGGAGATATCCATGAGTGATTTTGTTCTTGAAGCAGAATTAAGAGAAGAAACAGGAAGGTCCGCAGCCCGCCGTTTGCGCCATGCCGGAAAATTACCCGCCATTATTTACGGTGGCGGCAAACCGGAACTCTCGATTACGCTGGACAAGCTGGGTATGGATAGACTTCTGGATATTGAGGCATTTCATACGTCGATGGTTGACATCAAGGTGAAAGGCATGCGTGGAAAAAATACCGGGCTGGTGAAGGATATTCAGTGGCATCCGGTCCGCGATGAAGCCATTCATATTGATTTTCATCGGGTATCCTCCTCCGATATCGTGCAGGTTGAGGTTCCGATCAATATAGTGAACTTCGAGAAATGCCCTGGCGACATCAAGGGCGGCCTGCTCGAAATGATTCGTCACACACTGGAAGTGTCCTGTCGCGCCGACAGCATCCCCGATGCCATTGAAATAGACTGTACTGGTCTGGATATCGGCGATTCCGTACATGTGGAAGGCCTGCAGTTACAGGATGGTGTAGAAGTGCCGCACGACGTGAACTTCACGGTACTAACCCTTGCCGCCCCAAGAGCTGAAGAAAAGGCCACCGAAATTGAAGGAGATACCGCCGAAGAGGGCGAATCCGAGCCTGAAGCGTCCTGACGACTGGCACCCTCCCCATAGCATAGGTACGGGTACCTGATGGAGGATATGCGGCTACTCATCGGGCTGGGAAATCCAGGCAGCAGGTATCAGGACACGCGGCACAATATCGGCTTTCGCTTTATAGGAATACTGGCAAAAGAACAGGGGCTGCGCTTTGCCCCGGTTCCTCGTTTTCATGCCGATACATCCGAATGGAAGCAGGGTGACCGCAGAGTGCTGCTGGTCAGGCCCCAGACCTTTATGAACAATTCCGGCGAGAGCATTGGCCCTCTGGCACGCTACTATGGCGTGGCAACGGAGAATATTTTCGTTGTTTACGATGATCTCGACCTGGAAAAAGGGAAGTTCCGCCTGAAGGCCGGCGGCGGTCACGGTGGCCATAATGGTCTGCGCTCACTCAATCAATACCTTCCGGACAGCAATTACCGCCGCTTGAAACTTGGCATTGGCCGTCCGCCAAACAATATGGATGTTACCACATGGGTGCTGGGCAAGGTAACGGCATCCGACAAGCTGCAACAAGAACGTATCTTTAACGCATTGATGGAAACATTGCCCATCATACTTGGCGGCGATCTGGCTCTGGCCAGCAACCGCATGCATCTGGCGTTGCAAACAACATAAAGAGGTTACGACATGGCACTGAGCATCGGCATCGTGGGCTTACCCAATATTGGAAAATCAACGCTGTTTAACGCACTCAATGGCGGTGGTGCGGAAGCGGCTAATTATCCGTTTTGTACCATCGACCCCAATGTCGGTATCGTGCCGGTTCCCGATCCGCGGCTCGATGCATTGGCGGAAATTGTCAATCCGCAGGCCATACAACACGCGGTGGTAGAATTTGTTGACATCGCGGGGCTGGTCGCCGGCGCAGCCAGGGGTGAAGGGTTGGGTAACCAGTTTCTGGCCAATATTCGCGAATGCTCTGCAATTGCCCATGTGGTGCGCTGCTTCGAGGATGACAATGTCACACATGTAACAGGCCGGATCGACCCGCTGGCTGATATTGAGGTGATAGATACCGAGCTGATGCTCAAGGATCTGGAAACCATGGATAAAGCCATGGAACGCATGCAACGACAAAGCAAAACCGGCAACAAAGATGCGCTGGCTTTGCTCTCACTATACAAAAAGGTACAACGAGAACTGGAAAACGGGAATACCGTTCGACGCCATGGACTAACTGAAGATGAAACCGGACAAATCAAAGACCTTTTTCTTCTTACGGGAAAACCTGTACTGTATATCGCCAATGTTGATGATGCATCGTTACCCGATGGAAATGTATGGGTTAATCAGGTTGTTAAGCATGCGAGTGGCGAAAACGCATGTGTGGCCGTTGTGTCGGCACAGATCGAATCGGAACTGGTCGAAATGGATATGGATTCCAGGACTGAATTTCTTACCGACCTTGGTTTATCCGAACCAGGATTAAACACGGTCATCCGCGAGGCTTACGCCCTGCTGAATCTCGCCACCTATTTCACCGCAGGCGTAAAAGAGGTGCGGGCATGGACTATTCACCGGGGAGATACCGCGCCACAGGCTGCTGCGGTCATTCACACCGATTTCGAGAAGGGTTTTATCCGTGCGGAAACGATTTCATACGATGCCTTCATCGCCAATCATGGCGAGCAAGGTGCCAGAGAGGCTGGCAAGATGCATCTGGAGGGAAAGGATTACATTGTACAGGACGGAGATGTGATGCACTTCCGTTTCAACGTCTGATCCGACAAGCTGCTAACTATGAACCGTTGTGATGATTCATGAATAATACAGGTTAGCCCTGCCCTTTACCCACAAATCGTGCCACAGCGAGTCATCCGATGGTCATATGCAAGGCGCGCTCTTGAAGCAATGGTTGTATCCCTTGCAAGAGAGCGGAACGCAGCAGATGGCCGCCGGATGGCTCGCCCGAAGGGAGCCCTTGCACACGGATCATAGCTGCGTTGCGGCGCTTGCCAATGGAATTATACCCATTATCTGCGCACCACGCCTTGGCCTGACCCGTGTGCAAGGGTTCTGTGGCATGATTTGTGGGTAAAGGGCAGGGTTAACAGCTGTAAATAAAGGACATGGCCGTTTGAACGCCCGCAAGAGCGGGGCGTAAGCCCGAGGGCCAACGTGAAATTGCCGATCGTTGCTCACGAGTTTTACAATTGGCTCTACTGCAACTTGCGAGCCTGTTCGCCCGCGTTCCCTGTGTAGGTTTCGGGCATTAAATCCACCAATTGCTGCTTGGCGATATCCGGAATATCCAGCCCGCGCACAAAGGCATGCAAGCTTGTTCTGTCGATGCGCTTGCCACGCGTGAGTTCCTTCATTTGTTCGTAGGGGTTCGGCAACCCATAACGTCGCATGACCGTTTGGACTGCTTCGCCCAATACCTCCCATGCCCCATCAAGGTCTTTTCGCAATACTTCTTCGTTGAGTTCCAGTTTCCCCATACCGCGCTGAACGGATTTCCAGGCAAGAAGACTGTGTCCAAAGGCCGTTCCGAGGCTGCGCAACACAGTAGAGTCTGAAAGATCGCGTTGCCAACGGGAAACCGGAAGTTTCGTCGCCAGATGCCCAAATATTGCGTTGGCCAACCCCAGGTTTCCCTCGGCATTCTCAAAATCGATCGGGTTAACCTTGTGCGGCATCGTGGACGAACCCACTTCACCGGGAACAGGAATCTGGCGAAAATAACCCAGCGAGATGTAGCCCCATATATCGCGGCAAAAGTCTATCAGTACATTGTTGAAACGAGAAAAAGCATCACCCAGCTCCGCGATAAAATCATGAGGTTCGATCTGTGTGGTGTAAGGATTCCATGTTAGCCCCAGCGATTCCACGAAATGCCTTGCGGTATATTGCCAGTCCACGTCCGGGTAACTGACTAAATGTGCATTGTAGTTACCGACGGCGCCGTTGATTTTTCCCATAATGGCCACAGCCAATAGCTGTTCACGTTGCCGCCTCAAACGGTATGCGATGTTGGCCCACTCTTTACCCATGCTTGTAGGGCTTGCATGCTGACCATGCGTGCGGGATAGCATGGATACATCGGCCATGGCGTGGGCACCTTCGACAAGCCTGCCAACCAATTCACCCGTACATGGCATCATGACCTCATCAAGCGCACGTTTTAGCATCAGGCCATAAGCGAGGTTGTTAATGTCTTCCGATGTACAGGAAAAATGGAGGAATCCAGATACAGCCGCCAATTCCGCGTGGCTGGAAATTTTTTCCTTGAGAAAATATTCTACAGCCTTGACGTCATGATTGGTATCCCTTTCGATAGTCTTGACACGCATGGCGTCCTTCTCATCGAAATTTTTAATCATGTTATCCAGTATTTTTTCAGCGGTATCAGAAAACGCAGGCACTTCATGGATATCCGGATGATCGGCGAGCATTTGTAACCAGCGAATCTCAATGGTTACACGTGCATGAATAAGTCCGAATTCACTAAAAATCGGCCGGAGAGACGAGACTTTCCCCGCATATCGCCCATCAAGCGGGGATAATGCTGTCAGGCTGGAAACGTGCATGTTTTTCACTCCGGGCGGCAGGAGCGCCGCAAGCAGGACATGCTGCTACCAGCCGTAACATAAATAAAGACCAGGAACCTGTCGGGCTTATGAAGATCGTAGCGAGCAGGTATTATTTTCCAATACAAAATTCGGAAAATATTCGGTCCAGAATCAGGTCCATATCGCCAACACCCAATATCTCTCCCAATGATGACCATAGCTGCCGCCATTCGAATGCAACCAGATCCAATTGTGGCGCACCATCCAGTAGCGAACATCCATGCAATAAATGTTTCCGTGCTCGTATCAGTAATTGCCGGTGCCGCTTGCGCGTAATCAGAAGTCCCTCTTCTCCGGTAGGTACGGCACCCAGATGCTGCGCCAAATGCTTAATCAAGGCCTCCATACCCGCGCCACTGCGGGCTGAAACCAGAATAAAATCCTCCGGGATGGCTGACTCATCATCCATAAGATCGCATTTGTTCATGACCCTGATATCCGCGCGACCTTCTGCCTTCCATGTTGCCCTCTGAGATGTATCGGCTACGAAAATAGTTACATCAGCCATATTTGCGGCATCTATCGCACGCCGTACACCTTCCTTCTCGACGGCATCATCGCTGTTGCGCACACCTGCCGTATCCACCAGACGAACAGGAATACCGTATACTTCGAAATCCACCTCCAGCGTATCACGCGTCGTCCCCGGAATATCACTGACAATCGCCCGCTGGCGACCACAAAGATGATTCATCAGACTGGACTTTCCCACATTGGGCGCACCAGCGATAGCCACCGTCACCCCTTGAAACAGACGTTCCCCAAACACTGCCGTCGCCAGACTTTTATCAATAGGTGCCAGCACTTCATGGGTCATTTTATCGTATAACTGGCCGAAGAAGAGAGGAGGAATTTCATCCTCCGGAAAATCCATGCAGGCCTCCACATGCGCCAGCAGAGAAGTCACCTTATCCATCAGGGAGGTGATCTGCCGACCAAATTCTCCCTGCAAATGCCGCTCGGCCTGACGGGCAGCCCGCAAGGTGGCCGCATCAATACAAGCGGCGACAGCCTCTGCCTGTTCAAGATTCATTTTTCCATTCTCTACAGCCCGGCGAGTGAATTCGCCCGGGTCTGCTAACCGGGTTCCCAACATAAGGATACGTTGAAGGAGCGCGTTCAAAAGGATCGGTGAACCATGTGCCTGGAGTTCGATCACATCTTCGCCCGTATAGGACTTCGGCGCTTTGAAGTAGAGCACCAACCCTTCATCAAGGGTTGTGCCATCTGCATCAAGGAAACGGACACACTGGGCGTGGCGAGCTACCCATGATTGCTGCCTGCGACACAGCCGCTGCGATATAATGTGCGCATTCGGACCAGAAATGCGGATTACACCCAACCCACCCCTGCCCGTCGGGGTGGCAATAGCAGCAATGGTTGTCAGCTAGATGGCCTTCATCTTGTGCATGACATACCACTGTTGTGAAACGGCCAAAATGTTGTTAACCAACCAGTAAAGGACCAGCCCTGACGGAAAGAACAGAAACATAAAGGTAAAAATAACCGGCAGAAATTTCATGACCTTGGCCTGCATGGGATCGGGAGGAGCTGGATTTAATTGCTGTTGAACCAGCATGGATACACCCATTAAAACGGGTAATACATAGTACGGATCCATCACGGAAAGGTCATGAATCCAGCCAAAGAATGGTGCCTGTCGCAACTCAATTGAAACTAAAAGTGTTTTATATAAAGCGAAGAATACCGGAATCTGGATCACAATCGGCAGACATCCCCCCAGCGGATTGACCTTATGCTTCTTATACAAGGCCATCATTTCCTGGCTCATTTTCTGCCGGTCGTCCCCATGCAAATCACGCATACGCTTCATTTCCGGCTGAAGTTTTCGCATTGCAGCCATGGACTCATACGATTTCTTGGTTGGCCAGAAAAACAGCAGTTTGATGCATACCACCAACAGGATGATACACAAACCAAAATTACTGATCATTCCGTGGAACCAGAGCAAAAGGTCGTGCAAGGGCTTGGCGATGAATGCAAACCATCCATAATCTACAGCTCGCTCCAGACCGGCATGAAGAGTTTTCATGACAGGTGTGGATTTTGGACCAATGTAAATCCGCGAATGGAATACAGCATCGTTGCCCACCATCCTGGCATTCTCCAGATATCCTGCCTGATAGGTACTGCCATTACCCTTAAAATAGTAATGGTACTTATTGGCTTTATCGCCGACCAAAGCCGCGATAAAATAACGATTCATAATTCCGATCCAACCACCTTTGGCGGAATACCGCACAGGGCTGGACTTGTCCAAATCTTTAAAGGAAACCTCTTTCAGCTTATCGTTCATTAAGCCAATTGGCCCTTTATACTGACGCATCCTTGATTTTTTTCGGTCAGGATCAACCGAAACGACCTGGCGATACATTTCAAGCCCGGAACCGTGCGTAATACGGTCATTCACATTCAGGACATAACTACCATGTTTCAGGGTGAGGGTACGAATCCAGGAACGCCCATCGGCCAACGTGGCGCCGAGGGTTAATACCGAGTTACCCTGGTCCTGTTTTTCTGACACCACATGAAAGTGCGGTGCTACCTGACCAATAAGACCGGAATTCACATAAATAGCATGTTGCCCCGTACTTTCCAACACGGAAACGGGTCCGGATCCCGGTTTAATACTCTCACGATATTGCGTTGTAAGCGCTTCAATAATGGCCCCTTGAGAATCAACCTTTAAATCAAGGAGCTTGTTCTTCAATCCTGCAATTTTCGGAACCTTCTTCGCCGGGGCCTCCGGGGTAAGGATGTTATGTTTTACCTGTCCGGGATGACCCTGAATAGCGGGTGGGGATGCCTGCGTCGATTGCGAGGCAGACGATACAGATTTTGTTACAACTTGCGCATGAGTTTGTTTGTTATGTTTCTCGGCTGCGGGAAATATCACCTGCCAGCCTACCAGAACTATCATGGATAGCACAAACGCCAGAATTATATTGCGTTGTTCCATGTTTAAGTCTCCTTGACTTTACGCGTAAAGTATCCTTGCCGTTTCTCTGGAACCGGATCATACCCTCCCTTGGCAAAGGGATGACAGCGTAACAAGCGCAACACCGCCAACCATAAACCATGGATCACCCCGAAACGCTCAACAGCTTCCAGTGCATAGCCGGAACAGGTGGGTTGATGAATGCAGCGTGGAGGGAGCAAAGGGGAAATCAGATACTGATAAACCCGGATTAAACCGAGCAACAGATATTTCATCTCCGACCCCTGCATATGTCTCTCATCATTCGTTGCAATCCCTGAGCCATATCACGGTTGATATCCTTTATCTTTTTACAGCCACACAAGGGAAAAACCAGCACATCCACACTTAGATGCCGGGCATCATTTAGCCGAAAACATTCCCGTAATTTCCGTTTTAACCTGTTTCTCTGTACGGCATTACCGTACTTGCGGGAAACTGCTAATCCTAATCGGGCATGCGGCATGGTATTGACTTGATATATCAGCCGCAAGCTTCCGCTATTCATCTTGCGCCCCTGACGCAACCCTGAAAAATCCGCTTTCGAACGAAGCCGAAGGCGTGGAGGAAATCCGTTCTTCAGGCGCTTAGACGTTTGCGTCCCTTGGCACGACGACGATTGATGACTGCACGCCCGGATCGGGTGGCCATACGAGCACGGAAGCCATGTGTGCGGGCACGACGAATCCGGCTTGGTTTGAACGTAAAACTCATGTCCTTCTCCTTGGATTAAAAAGGCTGCGGATATTAAGTTCGCGTGCTCTTCTGTCAAGTTATCAATAAAAATTCTAGTGAAGACTTGATTGGCGGATGACCTTTTGCTCTCTCTTTCGTAAGATAGGGCGATGAAAAACAAGCATGAAGACATTGACTGGCAAGTTATTATGGATGCGTTGGCTGAAGAAGTTCCCGCTGCACGCTTTGATGCATGGATCAGACCTATCCAGGCCACCGTTAAAGGTCAAAAACTTATTCTATCCGTACCCAGTCGTTTTTTTCTGGATAGTCTAAAAGACCATTATGAGCGGCTCATACGCCAGTTGGTTAAAGACCATTTCGGTATTAACGCAAATGTAGATTTTCATGTAGACTCGTCTCTCTCGCTAAAACTTGACCTTATTGCCAAAAGAAAACAGAAAAACTCCGCGCAGGTCGATGGATTTATTGATCCACGTTTCACGTTCGCCAACTTTATTGTCGGAACAAGTAACGAATTTTGCCATGCCGCCTGTCGCGCCGTTTCCGATCGCCCTGGCGTCGTATACAATCCTCTTTATCTGTATGGTGGTGTGGGTTTGGGTAAAACACATTTAATTAATGCTGTAGCGAATGAACTACTGGAAAAAAAACACGTCACCATTGCTTACCGTACCAGTGAACGGTTCACCAATGAACTCATTCAAGCTATTCGTAACGGTAGTACACAACAATTCAGAAATCGTTACCGCAAAGTGGATGTACTGATCATTGATGACGTACAGTTTATCGCGGGTAAAGCCAGCACACAGGAAGAATTTTTCCATACATTCAATGCACTATACGAGGTACAAAAACAAATTATCCTGACCTCAGATCGTCCTCCTCGTGAAATGAACCACTTGCAGGAACGTTTGAAATCACGCTTTGGATGCGGTCTGGTCGCGGATATCCAACCACCATCACTGGAAACTCGCCACGCTATTTTAACCAGTAAGGCAAAATTAGCCGGTATACGACTTCCAGACGATGTTACCGCACTGCTCGCGACACATATTACCAACAACGTACGCGAACTTGAAGGTGCTCTCACACGTTTGACCGCCCACGCAACACTCACCAACCGTACCATTGACATAGACTTTGCACATCACGTGCTACGCGATTTATTACATGAAGAAGTTAAAGTAGTCTCTGTTGAAGATATTCAGAAATATGTAGCAAATTATTATAACATCAGGCTACAGGATATGAAATCCAAGAAACGGAGTCGTAATATCGCCTTTCCCCGCCAGGTCGCCATGTACTGTTGCAAACGCATGACTCGTCATTCTCTACCTGAAATCGGTGAATATTTTGGCGGAAAAGATCACACGACAATACTCTATGCTGCACGAAAAATTGATGCTTTACAGCAAAAAGATGCAAGCTTCAAACATGAGATCGAGCATATTATTAAACTTTTAAATGGTTGATCTTTACCAAACCTGTGTATAAGTTTGGTATAACATTTGTTTATCCTGTGAGTCATATGGCTATATCATTCGTATAACACTCCCTACCCATGGATGATGCGATCTACTCACATTATTCGCACATAATTTATAATCTTATCCACAGGTAATTTTGTTATTACTATATATAAAATAAGGATTTTTTATCTTATCCACATTATACACAAGCCCTATGACGGTTACTATTTTTTTAATATAAACGGGGTATTCATAAAAGGAGCATCATATGCACGTTACGCTTTCACGCTCAAATATGTTTCATGCCATTCAGCGTTGCCAAAATATCGTTGAACGAAAACATACGATTCCGATTTTATCCAATATCCTTTTGAGTACAGGTGAAGATCAATTGATCATGACCGCTACTGACCTTGAAGTCGGAATCAAAACACAAGCATCAGCTACCATTCATCAGCAGGGGCATACCACAATAGCCGCTCGTAAACTGTTTGAGATTCTGAAGGAGATGGATGCAGATGCGGATGTTGATATAGAACTTGACGGTACATTTTTAAACATCAAAAGTGGACGATCAAAATTTCGTTTAACAACAATGTTGGCTGATGAATTTCCGGACGTACGGGAAGATGAGGAAATTTCGTCCGTCCATATGGATGGTTCCGATCTGGCAACCATGATTACCACGACTAGTTTTGCTATGTCTAACGATGAAACAAGAAAATATCTGACAGGTACATTGTTTGAAATTGATGAACATGGACGCCTGAATCTGGTAGCGACGGATGGTCATAGACTGGCGATGACTCGTGTCTTGCTTGAACAAAAAGTTAACGCCAGTCAAAACATCGTTCCCCGAAAAGGCGTGATGGAAATGCGTAAGTTATGTGAGGATATTCCAGGCCAGGTCACATTAAGTATGAGTGATCGTCAAATTCGTTTGACCGCAGGTCCAAACAGTTTGACATCCAAATTGATTGATGCCCGTTTTCCCAGTTATGAAGATGTCGTTCCTGTTGATTATTCACAGTTCGCGATTGTAGATCGACATGATCTCGATTTGATATTAAGACGAATCATGATTGTAGCCAATGAATTTACGCATGATGTTCGATTCCAGATAAAATCGGGAGAATTACTCATTTCTTCTCACAATACCGATCAGGAACAAGCTGAAGAGATTATCGAACTGGAATACGATGGACCGGAAGTAGATGTTGGATTTAATGCACGTTATATTCGTGATGTTTTAAGTGTCATGCACAACGACACGTTAAAAATAAGTTTTAAGGATGGGCTTTCTCCGGTTTTATTGAAGGAGGAAGAGGATAGCACCGCAACTTTTGTGATTATGCCCATGAGAATATAGTCCGAACACTGTATTTCTAGTGGGCTCAACACTATTGTTGCAAGAAATTAGTGCGGTAGATTTTCGCTGTCATCAACAGGTACGGTGGCCATGTATGCCGGGTCTGAATATGGTAACAGGTGAAAATGGAAGTGGTAAGACCAGCCTTTTGGAAGCTGTATTTCTTATGGGGCATGGTCGATCATTCAGGCAGGCCAGAGATCCGGTGCTGTCCAGATGGGATAGTAAGGGTTTTTTGATTACCGGGAAATGGAAACGATACGGACCCTTGCATGTAGAGGTTTCAGGAAAGGAAAAAAATAACCGGATTTACCTGCAAAGGCGTCAGATCCAACGTCGTACGGAATTGATAGAAACATTACCGATACTGGCGGAATCACCCCAGGGCGCAAGGTTGGTGGATGGTGTTCCGGGTGAACGCAGACGCTGGCTGGACCAGATGATGCTTTATTGTCGGCCTGATGTGACCAGGCATTACCATGCATATCTTCGCTGTCTTATGCAGCGAAGCCGAATATTACGACATGGCGGTTCATCGGATGAAATTGAGGTTTGGGAACATCAGATGGCGACGCATGGGTTGATTTTAATGCAGGTGCGAGCCAGCTTGATGGATCATTTGAATCGAATACTGGAATCTGAACTTTCCCTGAGTGAGTTGCAGGTACGCGTTACGATTCATTCGACAGCTCCGGAAGAAAGAGAAACCTGGCTTGAACGCCTGTTTATTCAACGGAGAGGCCGGTCAAAGGGTGTTTTGCGCATGGGACCCCATTGTGATCGTATGATGATTGATTACGGCGGAAGGGACATGCGGTCATGTGGTTCGCGTGGGCAACAAAAGTTGGCAGCGGTGGCTATGAGGCTGGCGGAATGCACCTTGAGGATGCAGCATCGCGGCCTGATGCCTCTATTGTTGCTGGATGATGCTCTGGAGGCGCTGGATCCTTTGCGCCAGCAACGGTTGTTGGAACGTCTTTCCATACATTCCGGCCAGGTATTGATGACGGGACCTTCCGGAACGTACATATCCGCCAGTTCGAAAATAAATTATTTTAGCCTGGATACACCGATTCAGAAGAGTCAGGATGAAATTCAGCCAGTCGCGACTGGTGTGGAGGAAGTAGTATGAATGCACAACAAGCGGAACTGAAGTACAGCGCCGACAGTATCAAGGTGTTACGCGGTCTGGATGCCGTGCGTAAACGACCGGGCATGTATATTGGTGATACCGATGATGGCACGGGCTTGCATCATATGATATTCGAAATTGTGGATAATTCCATTGATGAAGCACTGGCAGGCTATTGTGATCGCATTGAAGTGATTTTACATTCGGATGATTCAGTTACCGTGCGTGACAATGGTCGTGGTATACCGGTTGAAATTCATTCCGAAGAGGGTGTGTCGGCGGCTGAGGTTATCATGACCATCCTGCATGCCGGCGGTAAATTCGATGATAATTCCTACAAGGTTTCAGGCGGATTGCATGGTGTGGGCGTATCCGTGGTCAATGCCCTGTCTGAAACGCTGGAACTGGTGATTCGGCGTCAGGGAAAGGTCCATTTTCAACGTTATGAAGAAGGTGTGCCGCACAAGCCGTTAAAAGAGATTGGTGAGGCGGAAGGTAGCGGCACCGAGGTGCGTTTTTTTCCCAGTCTGAAAATATTTTCCCATCGTCATTTTTCAACGGATATAGTGGCGACACGTTTACGCGAACTGTCTTTCCTCAATAGCGGTGTCCGTATCGAACTGTATGACGAGCGTAACGATAACCGGCAAGTGTTTGAATATGTTGGCGGAATTACGGCTTTTGTGGAACACTTGAACCGCACACGCACGGCCCTTCATGCCGGATGTATTACGATCAACGGTGAGCGCGACGGAACATCACTGGAGCTGTCCATGCAATGGACGGATGCTTACCAGGAGAATGTCTTTCCCTATACCAACAACATTCCGCAAAAGGATGGCGGCGCGCATCTGGCGGGATTCCGTGCGGCACTCACTCGCTGCGTGAACAACTATGCCAATACGCATGATATGCTGAAGAAGCATAAAGTGAATTTGACCGGAGATGATTGCCGTGAAGGGCTCACGGCCGTGCTGTCGGTCAAGGTTCCTGATCCGAAATTTTCCTCGCAGACCAAGGAGAAGCTTGTTTCCAGCGAGGTGCGAGCCGTCGTCGAATCTGTTATCAATGAGAAATTATCCGAGTGGCTGGAGGAGAATCCGAAAGAAGCCAAACGGGTTATTGGTAAAACCGTGGAAGCGGCAACGGCACGTGAAGCGGCGCGTAAAGCGCGGGAATTGACCCG
>VAOZ01051279.1_pt1 | contig 33031 bp, 35 predicted proteins | sample 3394041 | NCBI WGS metagenome assembly VAOZ01 (sample SAMN08290431, study PRJNA428436) | hydrothermal vent metagenome | isolation source: Deep-sea hydrothermal vent chimney | place: Indian Ocean: Southwest Indian Ridge
CAGAACCCTTGCGTACGGGTCAGACCAAGGCGCGGCACGCAGATAATGGTTATTTCCATTAGCAAGTACCGCAACGCCGGTATGGCCCGTACGCAAGGGTTCCCTTCGGGCGAACCGCCCAGCGGCCATCTGCTGCGTATCGCGGCGATTCATGAATAATGCAGGTTAGAAACGTTTATCACATGAGCCTCTCGCAGAACTCACGCGTTTTGCGAGAGGCTCATATATCATGACACGCCCCTTATATGCTTTTCACGGCTAAAAAATGCATACAGGCAAGGCAACACGAATAGCGTCAGGGCCGTGGAGGATATCAGACCACCGACGACCACGGTTGCCAGCGGACGCTGAATTTCCGAACCGATGCCGGTGGACAGTAGCAGGGGAATTAACCCCAGCGCTGCGATTGTTGCGGTCATCATCACGGGTCGAAAACGGCTTTCCGCACCCATGCGTATCGACTTGTCTATATCGCTACTACCCTCACGGTAGCGGTTGATCGCATCCACCATGACAACACCATTCAGTACCGCCACGCCGAACAGGGCGATAAAGCCAATACTGGAGGGTACGGACAGATATTGGCCGGAGATAGACAGGGCCAGAATACCGCCGATCAGCGCCATCGGTACGTTGAGCATAATCAGCAATGCCTGCCCTGCCGAATGGAAGGCGAAATACAGCAGCAGAAAAATTAGCAGCAGAGACAATGGCACCACGACCATCAGTTTTGCCTGTGCGCGCTGCTGGTTCTTGAACTGACCGCCGAAAACGACCGTATAGCCGGGAGGAAGTTTGACTTCCCGGTGGATGCGCCGGTCAAGTTCGGCGACCAGACCACCCATATCCCGTCCTTCCACGTTGCACTGGACCACAACGCGGCGCTGCACGTCGTCACGCCGGATCATGGGTGGACCCATCTCCACCGCAATATGTGCCACGTCACGCAAACGTACCCATGCACCATCCGGTGCCTGGAGAATCAAATTGCCGATTGCTTCGGGACTGTTCCGGTATTTTTTTCCCAGACGCACATAGATGTTGTAGCGCTCATTGCCCTTGATGACCTGTCCAGCGGTGACGCCACCAATGCCATCCGAAATCAGACGCATCACCGCATTGACCGGAATGCCGTAACGGTCCAGCTTGTTTCGGTCCGGTCGGATCACCAGTTGCGCTTCGCCTTCGATCTGTTCCATAGCCACATCGCGCGTGCCCTTCACGTTTTTCGTCAGCCGCTCGATTTCCCGGCCTTTCTCGGCCAGCACCTTGAGGTTTGGCCCAAACAGTTTAATGGCCAGTTGCGCTTTGACGCCGGAAAGCATCTCATCCACGCGCGTGGCAATCGGTTGGGAGAATGCAAGCAACGCGCCCGGCACGGCCTCCAGCTTCTCGCGCATCAGGTTTTGCAATGCTTCGCGGCTTATCGCGGAGGTCCATTTATCATGCGGTTTCAAGCCGACAAAGATTTCGACATTAGATACGGCTTCCGGGTCGCCACCAATTTCGGCGCGGCCGGTACGGGCGGAGGCATAGGTTACCTCAGGGAAATTCTCGACCAGAATTTTCTCCATCTTTTCGCCTACACCTTTAGCATATTCCAGCGAGGAGGATGGATTCAGGGTCACTCGAATATCAAGCGTTCCTTCTTCCAGCGTTGGCACGAATTCAGTGCCGAGGGAGGGAACCAGCGTTAGCGCGGCGAGTAACGCAGTGACTGCACCGCCTACCACCCATTTGCGATGTATAAGCGCCGTTTTCAGGCTACTGTGATAGAAACGTGCCAACGGTGCCAGAACCGGGCTGTCTTTGTGTTTTACACCCCTGGTGAAGGCGTAGGTAGCCAACACCGGCATCACGAACATGGCGACCAGGAGCGAAGCGAACATGGCAAAACAGATGGATTCCGCCATTGGTGTGAACAGTTTTCCCGCTACGCCACCCAGCGAAAACAGTGGTGTGAATACGATCAGGATAATCAGCACCGCGAACAATACGGGGCGGGCAACCTCACGCGCGGCCTCGGTAATGCGCAGCGCGATTCCATGATCGCCTTCTTTCACCTGCTCCAGGTGTTTGAAGATATTTTCCACCATGACGACGGAACCGTCTACCATCATACCGATGGCAATAGCCAGCCCTCCCAGGCTCATCAAGTTGGCCGAAATGCCATAGTACTGCATGGCAGCCAGTGCCGCCAACACCGATACAGGTACGGAAACGAGCACCAGTGCCGCAGCGCGCAGGTTCATCAGGAACAGGAACAGGATGATTACGATCAGCACAAATGCTTCGATCAAGGCCTCTTCGACCGTCCAGATCGCTTTGGAAACCAGATCGGACTGGTCGTAGAACGGCTGGATGGTCACACCCTTGGGTAAGGCCTTCTGTACGATAGCGAGGCGGGCTTTCACGTCGTCGATCGTGGCCTTGGTATTGGCACCGAACCGTTTTAACACGATGCCAGCCACCACTTCTCCGAGCGGTTTGGCCTTACCCGCCGGGTCGCGCTCCGTCATGGTTACCGCGCCCTGACGGATTTCACCGCCAAAGGCCACCGTCGCCAAATCACGGATACGCACCGGCGTACCATGAACTGTTTTAACCGGTATCGCCGCGATGGCTTGCAAGCCCGCCTTACCAGCGGGAATCCAGCCGACGCCGCGGATCACCAGTTGTTCGTCGCCCTGCGGCAGGTACCAGCCACCGGCATTACGATTGTTCGCCTTGAGGGCTGCAACGATATCCGAAACATGCAGGCCGTAGCTGAGAAGGTGGCCGGGATTCAGGCGCACCTGATATTGCCGTACCTCGCCGCCGAAGGAGAGGATGTCTGTTACGCCGTTTACCGGCATCAGCATTAGTTTAACCACCCAGTCATTCAGCGAACGCAGTGCCATCGCGTCGAAATCAGCCCCCGGATTGGCTTTCAGAATATACTGAAACACCTGCCCCAGCCCCGATGTGTTCGGACCGATCCCCGGCACGCCCGCCCATACGGGAATGGTTTGACGGGCGGCCTGTAATTTCTGGAAAACCAGCTGGCGGGCGAAATAAATATCCGTCCCCTCCCTGAATACGACCGTGACCACCGACAGTCCGGTCTTGGAGATGGACCGCACTTCCTGCACATCGGGAAGGGCGTACATCACAGCCTCAATCGGATAGGTCACCAGCTGTTCCACCTCTTTGGCAGCCAGCCCCGGCGATTCGGTATTGATGGTTACCTGAATGTTGGTGACATCGGGAAAGGCATCGAGATTCAGTTTTGGAATAACAAAGGCCGCATAGGCAACCCCGCCAACTAGGGACAGGAGAACAAGGAAGCGGTTGTTAATCGCGATATCAATCAGTTTCGCAAACATGGGCTATTCTTCCGCGAAACCGGCTTTCGCCAGTTCCGAGGCTACGGAAAATGCTCCCTTGACCACCACGCGATCGCCTGCCGCTAGCCCTTGCAGTACCGGGATACGCCCCATGCTGGCGGTGCCCGCACGCACCTCTCTGCGCTGGTAATGTCCCGGTGCTTTCTCCACGAATACAATCAATTTCCCGCCCTCGCGCTGGAATGCCTCGCGTGGAAGCAGCAAGGCCTTTTTGCCAGTTTCTGCATGAATCTCAACATCCACGAACATGCCGGGATACAGGGTAGTATTCGCATCCTTCACTTCCAGACGGACGCCTGCGGTGCGGGTCGCTGCATCCAGTCGCGGATGAATATTGATCACCTTCCCGACGTAACGGTGGCGTCCGTTTTTCGATATGATCGTTGCGGTTTGCCCCATCCTGACGGTTGAAAGTTGCATTGCGGGGATCCTGGCTTCCACCCAGAGCGTTTGGGTATCGGCGATTTGTATGAGAAGCGTTCCTGCCGCAAGATGTTGCCCCAAACGAAAATTATCCGCGACAATAACACCAGAACGCGATGCCCGGAGCGTCAATTGACCATAATCGCTATGTCTGATCAATGTATCTATATCCCGGCCTCTCAGACCATAGGAGGCAAGCGTCGCGCGGGCTGCCGCCAGAGCCGCATGGTTGGACTGGTGGATACTTTCCGCCTGTTGCAAACGAGCCTGAGACACAATTTTCTGTTCCGCGAGTCCCTTCATGCGCACCAAGTCCTGGCGACTCTTGCGGTGTTCCGCCTCGGCGCGAAGGAACCCGGCTTCGGCCTGGGCCAGAGCTGTGCTCGTTAGCGTTATCAGTTTTTGTCCCCGTTTTACCCGGTCACCCAGACGAACATAGCGTGCATGCACCACGCCACCGACAAGGCTGGTGACATCAATCAGGCGATAGGCGTTAAAAGCTACCGTCCCCGGTGCGCGAACGAGTTCCGTATCGGACTGTGGTCTCAACGTTTCCACTTTCAAGCCGATTTGCTTGATTTGTTCGGCAGTCAAGTGAACTTCACCAGCCTGTTCCTGATGGGTTGTATCTTGAGCGCGACCGTTTCCTTCGGCCATAGCGGGCGGTGCGGAAATGCCGGATAACGTAAGCAAGGATATAAGGGTCAACAGTATGTTCATGGCTGGATTCCTTTGAGGATATATTCGGGGTGGCCGAGCACTTCGGCCAGGCGGATACGCGTCAGCCACATTTGTTTGAGCAGCTCGAAACGGGTTGTGCGCGCCTGGAGGCTGCGATCGAGGTAGATGACGAAGTCGGAGAGGTCCATCTCACCGTTTTCATAGGCTGTTTGAGCCAGACGAATGTTGTTTTCCACCACCGGCGTTTGCCCTTGCTGAAACGAGATGAAGGTTCCGGCCGCGACCGCATATTCACGCATGGCCGTAGTGACTTCCCGCTTTAATTTTACGACGCTCCATTGTTCCATATCCTTTATGCGCTCACGTCTGGCAATGGCTGCCTTATAGGCCCCCGCGTGGGAATTAAGTATAGGGAGAGGGAATTTCACGGTCAGTCCGAGAAGGTGATCATTGCTATCCCGGCCTGTAAACAGGTTGAGCGTGGGATCGGGGACGCGGTCAAGACCCGCCAGTTGTGCCCTGGCTTCACCTGCCCTGGTATCGGCCCTCACCGCCTGAAGGTCTGGCCGGGAAGCCAAAGCCAGCCGCACGGCGTTTGCCGGCGGCTTCCAGCCCGGATTCAGGGTTGGAAGGATTACATTAATATTCTGTCCTCTTTTTCCCGGCAGACCCAGAGCGTTGGCCATGTTCTCTTCGGCCCCCAGATAGCGCTGCCTTGACCGGGCGGCCATGGCCAATGCGTTGGCGAAGGATGCACGAGCGAGGTTGACATCCAGCATATTCTTTTCACCGGCCTTGAAGCCCTGCCGTACGGCCTTGAGCAGTCGCTGCATAATCTTCTTCTGTTGTCGCCGAATACTTTCGGTCTGTATGGAAAAATTCAGCATGGTCGCTGCCCGTGCGGCGGCGGCCATGCGCCGCTGGCGCACATCCCTGGCGCTCTCTTCTGCCGCATCCAGCTCTGCCCTGGCCGCCTCACTCCTACTGGAACGTTTACCTGGGATCTCGATCCTTTGTGACAAGAATACGAAATAATCAAAATAAATATGACTTCGGTCCGCCAGCCGCCTGCGCCGCAGTCGAAACCGCACTTCCGGGTTGTAGGCGTAGGCCGACTTCTCGGTCAGCATGCCTTCAGCCGCCGCTACACCCTGCTCGGCCATACGCACATCGGGATGCGCATCTCCCGCCTGTTGCATGGCTTTTTCGAGCGTAATTGATTCGGCATGTACCGCGGGCTGTAAAAATAGCAGCCCTACGCATGCCATGGTCATATGATAGATTCGCACAGTTTCCCCCTGTGATAAAATTTTGAAGAGCGGGGAAGCTGAAAAACGGGCCCGGTATGTGCCGGAAGTGGGCTATATAGAAACCTTGAGGCTTTGCCTAATCCAGATGTTTTTTACAAACAATGCGCGATTGTTACAGCAGCTCATAATCTCCGGTCCAGACCCGAATTTCAGCCGTGCAACAATCTTGGAGGGTGTTCGATCAGGTGGGGTATGTTAACGAGGCTGAGTGTTGCCAGGTGATAAATCCGTTCAGGAGGCGTCGCAGCGTCACGCATGGAAAAAGGAGCCTGATCCGTAAATACATGAGACGATGCATGGATCTGGCACACCCGGTCCATTGAGTCCGCGCCATGACCACTTTCATCGCTGCGCGAATGGGCAATCTGGCCCGCCGTTCCGTCCATGTGGTCCATATGAATATCAATTCCGCATGTGAACATGGACAGTTGCAGCCCCAGAAAAGCGATTAACGCCAAGGTACGCATATCGGAACTATATTATACGGGCAGCGCTGAATCAATAAGACCTTTGTGCCGAAAAATCCGCCAGTTCAGCGAGAAGCCGGAGCATTTGCGCGTTCCCATGGTTGGGCAGGGCATGCTTGGCTCGCCCTGCATATTCCAGCGCTGCCGCGAGGCAGCGGTCTACCCCCCCCGCATCGTTTACCGCGCGGCGCACCATCGTCCTTTCGCCTTTAGCATACGACCCTCGTTCCGCGATACCGATAACAATATCACTCAGCGCAGTATCTCTGGCCATGGCGTGAATCAGCGGCATGGTGATTTTCCCCTCCTCCAGGTCATGCCCTACAGGTTTACCCACATCCTGCACCTCGGCCGCATAATCCAGAGCATCGTCCACCAACTGGAATGCGACGCCCAGACACATACCATATTCCGCCATACGTTTGATCACATTCTCATCCTGTCCGCTGATGCGCGCGCCAATCTCGGCCGCAGCGGAAAACAGGATGGCAGTCTTGCGCTCGATGACTTCCAGATATTCGGCTTCACTCATTTCCAGGTAAAAGGTGCGTACCAGCTGTAAAACCTCACCTTCGGCCAGCGTATTCGATACTGTTGAAAGTAAGCTCAGAATATCTATTTGATCGTTTCCCACCATCATCTCGAACGCGCGCGAAAACAGAAAGTCGCCCACCAGTACACTGGCCTGGTTACCCCATACGCCATTTGCGGATGGCGCACCGCGACGTATCCCCGAAGAATCAACGACGTCGTCGTGCAACAAGGAGGCGGTATGCAGAAATTCCACGACTACGGCCAGCGGAATATGGCGTTCCCCCTGGTAGTCAAAGAGCTTGGCGGACAGGATGCAGAGCAGGGGACGAAGACGCTTGCCGCCACTATCGACAATGTAATTGCCAATAGCGGGAATCATCATTACATCCGAATTGAGCTGTTCGCGGATGCAATTATCCACCGCTCGAAGCTCATCGGCGCAAAGCTCTGCAACCTTCTTATGTGGATTCAATATGTTGTCAGTATTCACCTTGCGCGCATCGTAAGGCGATACGCACCGAGGTCAAGGTCGACTGGCTTCTCGCATACGAGGAGGCTGTGTGGAAACATGCTCTTGCCTTAGAGCCTCTGGCAAAACTTGCGGGCGGCGATTGGCTCCCCTACGTTGGCCCTCAGAGCTTACGCCCCGCCCTTATGGACGTTTAAACGGCCTACGGCCTTTTTGTCCGCACTGGGATTTCGGTCCATGGAACCACCATGCACCTCATTCTATCCCGAAAATGGAATCAACGCGGGATGGCCGCTCATCCACCCAGAGTTTTGCAAGAGGCTCATTGTTTACAATATACTGCCACACTCCGAGCTTCCGCCACACAAAATCTGCTGCAATATTTTTTGTGGGGGCTCCGGTTATTTCTTTGTTTGCACTGAACCCCCCGCTGGCCGTCCGCATGTATGGCTTGTGCGTAAAGGACAGATGATGCGGCTCGTGCTGCGAGGGTTGACACCTCGCTCTTCCGTCCTGCCCCCGCGATGGTTCAATCATGTCTGATTTTGGGCTAATATTGTCCTCACGCAAAGGAGGCAATGATGACTCAGGATGAAATGAAGCGGCAGGTGGCCGAGGCAGCGCTGGAATATGTCGAGGAGGGTGCCATCATTGGTGTGGGTACGGGCTCCACGGCCAATATGTTTATTGATGCGCTGGCGGCGATGAAAACCGGCATCAGGGGCGCGGTGGCCAGTTCCGAAGTCACTGCCGGGCGCTTGCGCCGTCACGGTATACCTGTGTTGGATTTGAATGAGGCGCTGGAGCAGGTGGGTTCTTTGTCCACATATGTCGATGGCGCTGATGAATTTGACGCCAACAAGAATGTGACCAAGGGCGGTGGTGGCGCATTGACGCGTGAGAAGATTACGGCCGCAGCCAGCGAACAGTTTGTCTGTATCGTAGATGAAACGAAGCGAGTTGAATATTTGGGCGTATTTCCGCTACCCGTTGAGGTGATCCCGATGGCACGGAAGCTGGTGGCGGACATGGCCGCGAAGCTCGGAGGGAATCCTGTATTGCGCGATAATTTCACTACGGATAACGGCAATATAATCATTGATATTCATGGCCTGAAAATTACTGACCCTCGTGCTATGGAAGATGACCTGAACAGTGTTCCGGGGGTAGTGACCAATGGTATTTTCTCACACCAGCGTGCGGATGTCGTATTGATGGGCACGCCGGGCGGCGTGGAAACGATTGTCTAGCCTGGACTCTTGAGTAACTAAATCGTAGGCGCTTGATTTTGTTACTCTCGGATTGGGCGCCGCGAAGCGGGGTGAGTCGCTATTCGTAAATACTGCCATGCCCTTGAGCCTCTTGCAAAACTCATGAGCGGTAATCCCTCGTCGGTCGTCCGTATGCATGGCTACGGTCTCTCTCCTTGGAATCCGCTGCGAACAAAGGCCCGGCGCAATCACCATGGTGATTCATGCCTGATGTAATGAGGCATTTATTCTGTCGACCAAGCTGCATCAGGTCAAACAGGGAACAACAATGATGGGTACACACCCGCGATATGAGATGAGTCAGCTGCGCGAACCGGAGTTACGGATATGAGTCATACAAGCAGATATTCCAGCCTTCCGTGGCGACGCGTCGTACCGTTGCTGGCGCTTGTCGCTGGCCTGGCGATATTTTTCACTCTTGGTATGAATCGTTATCTGAGTTTTTCGGCATTGGGAGAACACCGCGTAGTGTTACTGAACTGGGTCGGCGCCCACCCCCTGCTCGCACCGCTTATCTATATGCTGATTTATGTTCTTGTGGCGGTATTCTCGCTACCCGGCGGGGCGGTAATGACTATCAGCGGTGGCTTCCTGTTCGGCGCGATGGCAGGAGGTGTCTATGCCGTAAGCGGAGCAACACTGGGGGCCGTGGCGCTGTTCCTGACTGCCAAGACATCGCTGGGGGACTACCTGCTGGCCAGGACTGGTCCCGCCATCAGGAAGATGCAGTCCGGGTTTGAGGAGGATGCGTTCAGTTACATGTTTGTATTGCGCCTGGTTCCCCTGTTTCCGTTTTTTCTGGTAAATCTGGCTCCGGCATTTCTTGGTGTATCTCTGCGCGTGTATCTCATTGCCACGTTTTTCGGCATCATGCCCGGAACATTTGTGTATGCCCTTGTCGGCGCAGGTTTGGGTAGCGTGTTTGACCATGGCGGAACATTTACGCTGGCGGGTGTGATGACGCCGCGAATGATTGCGGCGATGGCAGGTCTGGGCTTGCTGGCGCTGGTACCAGTAGTCTATAAGAAGATGAAGGGAAGGTGACGACTCGGATAGTCTTCCCCCGACGCGTTCGATAGCTAGGAGCCTGTCGGACTTATGGGAAATCTGCTGCGCGGCAGGGAAGCGGTCCAAAACATCCTGATTTTTCGTTACATAGTTATAAGGGGAGGAGATACGTGGGTAGCCTGTTGAAGGTAGATGTTTGCATCATTGGTGCCGGGGCTGGCGGCCTGTCGGTTGCAGCGGGGGCTTCCCGAATGGGAGCCATGGTCGCGCTGGTCGAAAAAGGCGAGATGGGCGGCGACTGCCTGAATACCGGCTGCGTGCCATCCAAGGCGTTATTGGCTGCGGGTGAGAAAGCGCAGGCCGTGCGCGATGCGCGACACTTTGGAGTTCGGGCCGACGAGCCTGCGGTGGATTGGGTCGGAGTTAACCGGCATGTGCATCAGGTGATTGGCAGGATTGCACCGAATGATTCTCAGAAACGTTTTGAAGGTTTTGGCGTCAAGGTAATACGTGCTGCCGGAAAATTTATTGATGAGCGCACGCTTCAGGCTGGGAACGTGACCATTCGTGCTAAATACTTCGTTATCGCCACGGGTTCATCCCCTTTTGTACCGCCGATTGAGGGGCTAAATAATGTAGATTACTTTACCAATGAGAATATCTTCGATAATAAAGAGGCGATAGACCATCTTATTGTCATCGGTGGCGGTCCAATTGGCATGGAAATGGCGCAGGCACATCGTCGTTTGGGAGCGAGAGTTACCGTGATGGAAGTGGCCCGTCTTCTGGTCAAGGATGATCCGGAGCTGGCCGGGGTGGTTATCGGGCGCTTGCGGAAGGAGGGTATTATCTTCCTTGAAGGTGGGCGCCACCTCCGGTTTGAGAAAACAGGGGAGGCTATCGCCGCTTATTGTGAAATGGATGATGGCAAGCAGTGCGTACACGGATCACATCTTCTGATTGCAACCGGCCGTCGTGCCAATGTGGGAGGTCTGAATTTAGAGGTGGCGGGCGTAAAATACTCGCCACGCGGAGTGGAGGTGGATGCGCACCTGCGTTCGTCCAACAGGCGCATTTTTGCTATTGGCGATGTCGCTGGTCCTTATCAGTTCACCCATATGGCGGCTTATCAGGCGGGCATCGTGATCCGTAATATTCTGTTCAAACTCCCGGCGAAAGTGGATTATTCGGCTGTTCCGTGGGTAACATATACCGACCCGGAGTTGGCGCATGTAGGGGTGTCCGAGGCTGATGCAAAACGGACCGGCATGCCGGTCCGTGTGCTGCGCTGGACATTTGAGGAGAACGATCGGGCGCAGGCGGAACGGCGTACGGAGGGAGTGATCAAGGTCGTTATTGCCAGAAATGGGCGGATTCTGGGCACGACCATGGTTGGAATTCACGCAGGAGAACTGATTCAGTCGTGGGTTTTGGCTATTGGTCAAAAGATGAAGATTGGTGCCATGGCAAGTATGATTGCGCCGTACCCGACTCTGGGGGAGGTAAATAAGCGTATCGCCGGAAGCTACTATATCTCCTCATTGTTCTCGAAGCGCACGCGAAGCGTTGTGCGTTTTTTGTTACGTTTCTAGGGGCCTGGTCCTGGCTCGGGAGAAATCATAGGCCACCGCTGATCTTCCAGCCCGCAGGCGTGCGTTTCAGCGATAATTCTTCGCGCTGCACCATTTTCCGCCAGTGGCCGCCCACGCACACCCTGAGCCGATAGGATTGTGCGCAATCTGCATGTGTTCCGTCCACAAGATAAATTTGGCGATCGAATGAATGCATATCTAGCCTATCAAATTTATTGAACAGGTGAATCATCTGGGCGACAACCTCCACCTTGCTGCGGCCATGGTCCATGTAATCAGGTAAAATAAGGCCGGAATATGCACTAATATTGTGTGTCGTAATAGCTGCATCCCGTGCATCCAGAACAGCATTGACAGACGATTTTCCCGCTCCGCCGCACGCGGTAATGCCAAGGTACAAGAAGAATATCGACAGCCTTATCCCACCCGCCATCCTCCGCCGAATGATTGGCGACACGGAAACCTTTCCTATCCTGCATTCTTCACAAATGCTGCTGCGTCCTTGCTTGTTCCGTTGTCCGCACCGAATTCCTTGTCGGTCGTCGGTATGCGCGCTCACGGCCTCCTTCCTTGGAATCCGTTGCGAACAGAGGCCCGGTGCAATCATCGCGGCGATTCATGAATAATGCAGGCTAGCTAAAGGAAACGTGCCGCTTTGCGGCTCCACTCACTCTTGGGATAATTATGTCTCAATAGCAGGGCTGAATTGCGAGCATCGTCCTTTACGCCCAGTTTGGAGAAGGAAGCAGCCAGATAATACAAGGCTTCTTCAATGACGGGTGTGGTTTGATATTTCTCCAGCACGACTTGGAAACGGTTGGCCGCAGCGACATAACGGTGGCGCTTGAAATAAAATTTCCCGACATCCAGTTCATGGCCAGCCAGTCGGTTATAGAGGAGCTGGAGACGACGGGAAGCGTCCCTGGCATACGGACTCTTCGGGTATTCTTTAAGCAATGTCTTGAAAATTTTCATGGCAGCATGCGTTTCTGACTGGTCCCTTTCGGGCCGGGAAGATTCTCGATAGTGACTCATCCCAAGTATATACTGCGCATAATCTACGTTCGGGTGACGGGGATGTCTGCGCACGAATTCGCTACTGAGTGTTTCGGATAAAATGTACTCATGGTCCTTATAAGCCGAGAATATACGCAGTAATTCCGCTTGGATGGCATATCGGCTATAGGGGTGGTCTGTTTCAAATTTTTCAAGATCAAGTGTGACCTCTGAATACGAACCTTTCGCCAACAGGGCTTTTGCATGCTCATAATCAATTTGGGCCGTGCTCTTTTTTATGGCTGAGCTGCTGGCACAGGCGGCCAGTAGCAGTGGCAGGCAGAAGAGGGCAAGAAGTTTTTTCATGTCGATACCCTATGGGGCGGCGGGCAGGGCGACAACGGCCAAATGGCGGCCTGCCCGTTTGCCATCACGGCGCCAGGAATAAAAACGTTTTTCATCGCAACAGGTACACATCGGGATATGTTCAATATGCGCTTGCGGGATACCCGCATATCGTAATTGTTGTGCGTTGATACCCGCCAGGTCCGCATGCGCCCTGTCGTTTATCCGCGCCATGTTGTTCGCATGGTGGATAAACCGATGGGCATCACTACAGCCTTGGGCAAGGCGGTTCACCATCGAGGCCTTGATTTCAAAGCAACAGGGACCGATACATGGCCCGATTGAGGCAAAAATTTGCTTCGGTCTCGCGCCATATTGCTGCATGGCAGCGATAGCGCGGGTAACAACCTGTGCGGCTGTCCCCCGCCAGCCAGCGTGTACGGCGGCTGTGATGCCTGCCGCCGGGGCGGCCAGAAGAACGGGGACACAGTCCGCTACGCACACAGCTACGCTCGCGCCATCCATGCCAATGAGGATATCAGCTTGCTCCTGATGTGGAACAACACCCTGGCCCCGGCAGACCAGAACGTCCTCGCTATGGACCTGTTTTGCTCTGTGCGGCATGCCGGGGAGCTTAGCTTTCTGAATTAGAGTCTCAATATTGTACGCTGTATTTTCCTCATCATCACCCAGGCCAAAACCAAGATTCAGGCTGTCGAAGGGAGGAGGGCTTACGCCACCATGACGCAGGCTGAAGATTGCGGCGGCACCATGTGCAGCCAACAACTCAGAATGTAAAAAGCATGTATCAGTCATAAGCCTGATCCAGGGCGGTGGATAAGGCTTTTAGGTCTGCGGGGAAGGGCGCGGCGCAACGGACTGGTTTCTTCGTAACGGGGTGAATAAATCGTAGGATTTCGGCATGCAAGGCCTGCCGGTGTAATTCTCCAAGGGCTACGCAAACGGGCCCAGGGACATCGCGTGACGGATGATAGCTTCTTCCATAGATTATATCTCCGAGGATAGGGTGGCCGAGGTGGCTTAAATGAACGCGAATCTGATGCGTGCGACCCGTATACAGGGCCAGCCGAATGCGACAAAAATGTTTGTCGTAGCGCCGCTCGACCGTGGCCTCCGTGATGGCGATCCTACCATCACTGCGGACGCCCATTTTCTTACGGTGTCGGGGATGCCTGCCAATCGGCTCGTCAATGCGGCGCACACACCATGTGGGATTACCCCGACACCATGCGACATATTGGCGATCCAGATCATGAATGGAAAACATATCCGTCAGACTTCGGTGGGTTTCTTCCGTCTTGGCGACGACTAGGCTACCGGATGTATCCTTGTCCAGACGATGCACAATACCTGGGCGCTCCACGCCATTGATGCCCGGAAGGTTAGAACAATGGAATAACAGAGCATTTACCAGCGTTCCGCTATCATGGCCATGGCTGGGGTGGACGACCATGCCCGCTGGCTTGTTAACGACCAGCAGGTGTTCATCTTCAAATAGAATATCCAGGGGAATGTCTTCAGGGGCCATATCCAGCGGCACCAGCTTCGGCAAATAGACTGTGAATATCTGCCCGGCCTTAACCTTGGCGGATGTCCTGGACATGACCTCGCCAGCCGCATGGACGGCGCGGTCATGGATCAACGTCTGGATATGATTGCGAGACAAGCCGGTCAGCGCGGCCAACACTTGGTCGAGGCGCTGGTCAACATGGGTCTCGTCAATGACGACCGACAGTCTTTGCTTGTCCAAAGTCCGGTAGGTACGGAGCCGCTAGTCTGAGTTATTCATGATTGTCATGAAAGGTTCACGTAGCAGATTTCTCATACGTCTGATGGACTCCCGGACGCCGGTTTCGGGCTATCCCCATTGTCGGTATTCTGAGGCCGGGTCTGTTTCTGGTCGCCCCCACTATCGGCGCTCCGAAGCTGGGTCTGTTGCTGATTCTGTTCCGCAGGTTTTCGCGGCGGCCGTCGTCTTCGTCGCCGCCTCCGCACACCCCCATTGCTATCATTCCCCCTCGTTTCCTGCGGACTCGTCACCGCGGCATTCTGCTCCTGGCGTTCTGGCGTGGGGCTAGCCTCGGTTCCCTTGTTTTGTTTTTGGTCTTGACCAGACGTGGTGGCCTTCGGGCGTCTTCCGCCGCGGACACCTCTCCGTCGCTGGGTACCTCTCCGTTGCGCATTGCGCGCTGCCTCTTCTTTCTTTTCCTCTTTCTCGCGGCGTTCTTCCTCTTCCTGCTGCTTCCTTCTGGTAACGCCTCCGAACAGTACATCGCCCAGCTTGTTCAACAGACTTCTTTTCTTTTTATCAGTGGTCTTCGTTTCTTCTTTATCTTCAGTCGTTGGGATACCGACGATAGGCGTGGTCGGTTTAAGCTTGCGGCCTGTTCGTGCGGGTTTCTTGCCCTTCAGGGTATCCTCAAGTACTTCAATGCGTTGCTGGCTTTCATCCATCCAGTGACGCTCGATCCGGTAATGTGGAATCTCAATATCCGGTCGGATCTGCAAATTGATTTGTATGGCATAATTTTCTTCAATGCGGGCGATATACTGACGCTTGTTATTCATCAGGTATTCGCCAGTTTCCTTTGGCACCTGTACCAGCAACGTCGGTTTTTTACCCGCTTCAGCATGGTCCTCCATGCGCGTCAGCATCTGCAACGCCATGGATTCCACGATTCTTACCCTACCCCGGCCCATACATCGCGGGCAGGTTTCCGTTGTGGATTCGCGGATCGACGGGCGTAATCGCTGTCGTGACATTTCCAGCAGGCCGAAGCGGGAAATACGTGCGAACTGTACGCGAGCTTTGTCAGGTTTACAGCAGTCTCGCAATTCTTCTTCAACCTGCTGGCCGTGCTTTCGGCTGGACATATCGATAAAATCAATGACGATCAGGCCACCAATATCCCGAATACGAAGTTGCCTGGCAATCTCGCGAGCCGCTTCCATATTGGTATCCAGGGCTGTGTCATCAATGTGTTTTTTTCCCGTGGATCGGGAGGAGTTAACGTCGATGGATGTCAGTGCCTCGGTAGGGTCGAATACAATGGACCCGCCTGAGGGTAAACGAATCGATCGGTCATGAATCTCCTCGCACTGATCTTCGATACCATAGTGCCGGAACAGTGGCTTTTTCCCACGATAGAGCTTAACCAGCTTTTCCTTGCCGGGGAGTACGGCATGTACGAAGAGTTTGGTACGCTGATAGACGTCATGCTGGTCCACCCATATCTCCTGAATATCATCCGTGAAATGGTCGCGGATAGCGCGCGTGGCCAGATCACCCTCCAGATAAATCAACGAAGGGGAAGGAGCGTTCTCACTTTTGATGCGAATCTCGTCCCAGAGACGTTGCAGGTAGGAAAAATCACGTTGCAGCGCCTCCAGCTTCTGGTCCTTGCCTGCCGTGCGTACGATCAGCCCCATATCTTCAGGGACATCCAACTCTGCCAGAATGGCCTTGATAGCGCGCCGATCTTCCTCTTTCAACTTACGCGAAATCCCCACGCGCGAGGTGTTCGGACTGAGGACCAGGTAACGCCCGGCCAGCGATATGTAGGTAGTGAGAGCCGCGCCCTTGTTACCTCGCTCTTCCTTGACGACTTGCACCAGAACGGATTGTTTGGGTGCCAGAATGTCCTGAATATTGATCTTGCGCGCGTCGGCGGTCTTATCGGACCCTTCTTTCCAGTAATCCTGGTGAATATCGTGCAGGGGAAGAAAGCCCTGGCGGCCGGCCCCGTATTCTACAAAAGCAGCCTGAAGACTGGCCTCCACCTTGCTGACCGTTCCCTTGTATATATTGCTTTTGGTCTGGACCTTATGTGCGGACTCAATGTCCAGTTCTTGTAGATATTGATCATCAATGATGCTGACCCGGCTTTGTTCCGGGTGTACGGCATTGATGAGCATGAGCTTCTTTTTCATGCTGCATCCTTACGCCGTCTGAAGAATATGCCTGGACAACCCGCTCACGACCACACAAGTGGCACGCATTCCCTTCCCCTTTATGCTCTACATCCGTCAGGAACCCTTTAATCTCTTGCCCTGATCAGATACGAACCTTCAGACGGTCTCGTTTTATTTGCAGGCTCAACGCGAGGTAGATATACGGCGAGGCTTCCGCCACGGCCCATTTACATGAACCGTACTACCGAATATCGGGTTAAATATCCACCGTAGTCTGTACTTCTCCTGCCCGTTAGCTTAACGCGGCTCGCGGCTTATATATCGCAGTTACATGATATTTGCGCAGGCTTAATATATCGTTTGCGTCAACAAAGGCCGCGATGGATGCGTACCATGGGCGAACGCGGAGCTACTGCTGACCATGAAAGCTAATGTAAAGGGAGGGGTCTTGGCAAGGGAAAAGGGAGGTGACAGCCGAATTGTTGTGGATGCAGAGGAGGCAGAGGGCCGCCTGGACCGGATACTGTTGCGGCGGAAAGATGCGTCTCTCCGTCCCCTGGTTATGCGTTTGATTCGCCGCGGTAACGTGCGCGTGAACGGTAAACGCGCCAGGCCCGATACCCGTTTATTCCAGGGTGACGAAATTTTTTTGCCGGCCAGTTTACGCCAGACCGTCATGGAAGAAATTGTCGGGCCGCGTCCGATGTTTCCGCATATGCCCGCCGCCATACGGGGCGTAACTATTTTATTCGAGGATACAGATGTTTTGGTGATCGACAAACCTGCGGGAGTTGTGGTCCATGGCGGAAGTGGTCATGACTCAGGCGTGATCGAGTATTTGCGCGACGCCATGCAATTACGGGAGTTGCGTTTGGCGCACCGGCTGGACCGGGGTACCAGCGGATGTCTGCTGATGGCTAAACGACTATCCGTATTGCGCGCGCTGGCCACGGCATTCCGGGAGCGCCGCGCACATAAGACCTACCTGGCATGGGTGGCTGGCCATCCGTACCCATATGCAGGCCGTATGCAGTCCACCCTGGCTAAAAGCGTATTGCCGGGCGGCGAGCGTGTGGTGGTCCAGGGGAGAGGCGGGAAAGAGGCCGCGACTGATTATCAGGTAAGCCTGCTCGCGGAATACAATGGCCGGCCGCTCGCGCTGTTGGCGCTATTTCCTGAGAGTGGACGCACCCACCAGTTGCGGGTGCAATTGCAGGCGGAAGGACACGCTATCCTTGGTGATGGAAAATATGGGTTACGCGAGGATAATAATCATTACCGTGGTATGGGTGGCAAAGGCATGGCATTGCATGCCTGGAGGTTGAGATTCGAGCATCCGGCACAGCAACGGATCATCGAGGTGCGTGCGCCCTGGCCAGCCAGGTGGAAGAATGTTTCCCGAGTCAGAAATACTGAATTTCGGGGAGATTGATGCCCGTTTGCGTCATGAGCTGGAATAGAAGAATCGCCAATAACAACAGGGAGATTCCCATAATTATAAAGGATGCAAGAATAATCAGCAGTGCCGATCCACCGCCGATTCTGGCATGTGATACCAGCCCCTGCCAATTCAGATACAAGCTCCACATGGTGGCGATAACGCCGGCGAATGGAATAATTGAGAATATGGAGGGAGCTGCGCCATAGGCGCAAATCTGGAAGGCATCGACAGTTGTTAATGATGACTTGCAAAATGTGCGGGCGGCCCAGCCCAGGTACCATGCCCATGACCAGGTCCCCGCGACGCCAAACAATAGAAATATAGGAAGGATGAAGATAATGGTGATAATGCCGGAGAAAATGCTGGCGGCAAGCGCCGGGATGAGGAGATAGATGACAAGCAGGATCGCGGAGTTTTTATAATCCAGTGCCGTTGGCATATTTTCGAAGCACGGGGTGGGCGAAGTCATGGTTGCCCTGAACGATGGCAGAAGGGTTTCACCGATACGCTCACTGGAAAAATAAGATTGCTCGTCTTTCATGGCTCCCTCTTGAAGAGCCCAATCCAAGTCTATCCGACACTTTTGCGCAAGCTATTGTGTAAGATCAAGTGTTCCGTCTATACTTAGGAACATGAGCCGATACCTTTTTCCCCTCCTTGTATCCTTGGCATACATGCCTGTTTCCATCGCTGTGGCGGCAGACCGGAATGCGGCATTGCCACCGCCAACGAAGGTACAGAATACGCCCGAGGCAAAAGAAACGGTGCAGCCACCCGGTAACGGAAATGCTTTGGGCAAACAATTTCTGACTCCTGATGGCAAACACGCGCAGGTTCGTATACTTAAACATAAAGACGGGGCGACGGTGGAAGAATACTTTCGGCACGGGCGTATGTATAAAATCAAGGTTAGCCCTGCTGCGGGTACGCCTCCCTATTATCTTTATGATCGGAATGGTGACGGTAGTTTTGAGCGGCAGATGCCGGGAGGCTATAAATATGAGAGTCCGCCCGAGTGGGTGATTAAGCGCTTCTGAAGGTTCGGTAGGCTCCTAGCCTGTATTGTTTACAAATACTGCCGCCCCATTGCCAGTTCCTGAACTCATTCTGATTACAGACTCGTCGCGCATGAAGCGTGACCGGTTTCTTGCGACCGTGGATGCAGCCCTGTGCGGTGGCGTGGACGCTGTGCTGGTACGCGAGAAGCGGATGGATAGTGCGCAGCTGCTAGCTTTCTGCTCGCGGCTAAGGGCCGTGACGATGGCGCGCCATGCGTCGTTGATTGTACATAGTCAGGCCGATGTGGCGCGGGCCGTGGCGGCGGATGGTGTACATGTAGCCGCCGCAGATATGGCGGAGATCCCTGCGATGCGTGCATGGTTGAAGCATGCGGAAATGGCTATCTCGGTCTCATGTCATGGTATCGAAGATCTGGAACAGGCGGCGCATTATGGAGCGGATTTTGCGCTGTTGTCACCGGTGTTTTCCACATCAAGTCATCCACAGGCGTCGCCGCTTGGTGTGAACCGATTCATACGGATTGCAGGGGATGCAGTCCTGCCCGTTGTTGCCCTGGGCGGCATTACGCTGGAAAACCGGGGAGCACTCGCTTGCCGGAGTGTGGCGGTGATTAGCGCCCTTCTGGATGCGAGCGATGCGGAGCTGGCCGCTCGTTGTCTTTTAAGGGCATGAATTTGTCAGGGTTTTGAGCATCATTTGTACTCTTTTTTGCGCTTCGCCAAGTTGTACGGTGTGACGCCCACTCAGACATATCTTTCCCTGCGGATATTGTCCACAATAATGGGGGTAGGAGCCGATCTCAATTTCGGGAAATTGCCGCTGAATTTCCTCTAGCTGCAGCGCAAAGCTGCTTTCCAGCAAGGTAACCTCTATTTCCCGTCGCTCAAATCCTTGTCCGCCAAAATTATCCATGATCGTATCCAGTTGCGAGGTGAAGATGTCCGGTACCCCTGCCAGTACATACACGTTGTCGATGCGTGCTCCCGGCGCAATTGTCTTCTCGCAGCGGATGAGTTTAGCACCCTTCGGTACGCGACTCATACGTCGGCGCCCGGCATTCAGCCCATCTTTTCCGTAGCGCTCAGTCATGGCACGCACGATATAACGATGTTCTTTCAGGGGGACACCAAAGGCTCTGGCGACAGCCCCCATCGTGATGTCATCGTGTGTCGGGCCAATGCCACCACTGGTAATCACCGCATCGAAACCAGCCCGCAGACGGTCCAGCGTGGAAACGATGCACGCCTCCACGTCCGGCACGACGGCAATTTCAGCCAGCCTACAGCCGCGCCCGAAGAGTTGTTTTGCCACCAGCCAGCCATTGGTGTCGCGCGTGCGGCCGGAAAGTATCTCGTTGCCAATAATTAGCATGGCGGCACTCTGATGCTTGTTCATCGCCTGCCATCATAGACGGATTATGCGTCGCCCGCTACGGTAATCGTATAGTATATGTCGTTATTGCCGGTGATAGGCGATAGATTCTTCCTTCACTGACCGGATAAAGGCTCTGGCGTGTTCAACCGGTACATCGGGGGTAATACCATGCCCCAGATTGAATACATGGCCGTTGCCACGCCCAAATTTAGCCAGGATATCCTTCACCTCCACACGAATTCGATTCGGGTTGGCATACAGCATGGTTGGATCCATATTACCTTGCAGGGCCACCTTGTCTCCAACGCGCCGCCTGGCCGCGTCAATATCAATCGTCCAGTCCAGTCCAATCACATCGCAACCCGTTGCAGCAATCTCTTCCAGCCAGCCCATACCTCCCTTGGTATAGAGGATCACAGGCACGCGCCGTCCATCATGTTCACGGGCTAATTGCTCGACAATGCGCTGCATATATTGCAAAGAGAATTCCCTGTAGTCGCGGGTGGTCAGGATGCCGCCCCACGTATCAAAAATCTGTACGGCTTGTACGCCATTGGCGATTTGGGCATTAAGATAGGCCGCCACGGCATCAGCCAGCTTATTGAGCAACAGATGTAACGTATCCGGCTCGTTGAATGCCATCGCCTTGATGATCGAATAATTCTTCGAGCTACCGCCCTCGACCATATACGTTGCCAGCGTCCACGGACTACCGGCAAACCCAATCAGTGGCACACGGCTGGCAAGCTCCCGACGAATCAAACGGATCGTGGCCATCACATAACCCAATCCATCTTCAGGGTCAGGGACAGGCAGCCTTTCGACATCGGCGCGGGTGCGGAGGGGTTGAGGAAACTTCGGACCTTCACCTGTGCCAAATGTCAGCTCCATACCCATGGCTTCGGGTACCACCAGGATGTCGGAAAACATGATGGTTGCATCGACGCCCACCAGGTCCACGGGCTGGATAGATACTTCACAAGCCAGCTCCGGCGTTTTACACAGATTCAGGAATCCGCCAGCGCGTTGCCGGGTAGCCCGATATTCCGGCAAATAACGTCCGGCCTGACGCATCATCCATACCGGTGTGCGTTCTACGTCTTCACGCAAACATGCCCGCAAAAACAGGTCATTCTTCAGATCAGTCATTTCAAATAATCCTTGTTAGTCCCAGATATAGCCTTCGGTGGGCGATGAAGCGCTGGCAAACGCCCGCTTTGGCATGCGTCCCGCCAGGTACGCCGCACGACCGGCGCGCACTGCGTCACGCATCGCCCGCGCCATCAGACATTCATCCCTGGCTTCGGCCATGGCGGTATTGATGAGTACGGCATCGACACCCAGCTCCATGGCTTTGGCTGCGTCACTTGCTGTACCAATCCCGGCATCCACGATAATGGGTACATTGGCACGCTGCTTAATGATTCGGATATTGAACGGGTTGGCCAATCCCCTGCCGGATCCGATCGGATTACCCAGTGGCATCACGGCCACGCAGCCGATTTCTTCCAGACATCGTGCCACAATCGGATCGTCATTCGTATAGACCATGACCTGAAAATCATCCTCGACGAGGGTTTCCGCCGCCTTGATGGTTTCCACCACATTGGGGTACAGGGTTTCAGTGTCGCCCAACACTTCCAGTTTCACCAGATTCCAGCCGCCAGCCTCGCGCGCCAGCCTGAGGGTGCGCACCGCATCCTTCGCATTGAAGCAACCTGCAGTATTCGGCAAAATAACGTATTGATCCGGATCAATATAATCAAGCAGGTTCTCTCTGTCCGGATCAGTAATATTCACCCGACGCACCGCCACGGTAATCATTTCCGCTCCAGCCGCTTCCGTAGCCGCCTTCGTGGTTATAAAATCCTTGTACTTACCAGAGCCCGCGATGAGTCGCGACCTGAATTCGTGGCTTCCGATTTTCAGTATATCTTCACGCATTTTCTTTTCCCCGTATCCTGATTAATCACCTGAGCCGATCGCCGCTCACGAGTTTTGCAATTGGCTCATCTGTTGGCGGGGCTCAGCCACCGCCAATCATATGCACCAGCTCAATGCGGTCTCCCGGCTCCAGTCGGGTATCGGCATAAGCGCTCTTCGGCACGACCTCCAGATTCCTCTCAATGGCAATCATTCGACGGTCGATACCTAGTTCGCGAACCAGGCCGGCAATATTGGTCGCCGCAACTTGCCTCGGTTCTCCATTCAGACGAATCTCCAAATTCAAGCCCTCGCGTTTTCCGTTTTTTTATACATAAACGAGCTGGCTTTGGCCAGTTTCGCTCCAATTCACGCCGTTTTTTCCAAATTCTGATTGACCGACTTTCCCTGATTGCGTAGCTTGAGGCTCATGCTAACAGCATCGCTCCCCATGCCCAAACGTTCTTCTCCCGACTATGGGCCTGAGCATGCTCCCCGACCGCAAAACTGGCAGGGTGTCGAATCAGGCTTGGCGGAGGCCTCCAGCCTGTTTCGGCGAAACAAGCTCTCCCGTGCCGAAAAGGTGATGCGGCAAGTGCTGGAATTTGCACCGATGGAAGGGCGAGCGTGGCATGTTTTGGGCCGTATATTGCAAACATCTGGCCGCCATGCCGAGGCGCTGGATTGTTTTGCCAGTGCGGAGTCCTGCTATGGGCGTAACGGATGTGACCAAAGGTCGCCGGCATCCGTGCGACTGGCTCACCTGTTATGGAATCAGGGTGAATACGGTGAGGCCCGCGTCATGCTAGGCGCGTTGATGGCGCGTGACCCGGATAATGGCGGCTTGCGGCAACTCCGCGAAGCATGGTCGCCACAGGGTGGGCAAGGCGCATGAAACCTCTGCGTATTCTGGCCATACATGGGCCGAATCTGAACCTCCTTGGGACACGCGAACCAGACCACTATGGATTGCGGAGCCTGGCTGATATTAATGAGGGCCTCAGCGTTACCGGAGATAAGCTGGGTTGCGAAATTGCCACCTTTCAGAGTAATCATGAAGGCGATCTGGTGGAACGTATTCATCAGGCCGCAACTGAACATACGGATGGCATTGTTATCAATCCCGCTGCCTATACCCATACCAGCGTTGCCTTGCGGGATGCACTGCTTGCCTGCCATATTCCTTTTGTGGAGCTCCATTTGTCGAATATTCACCGCCGTGAGGAATTCCGGCACCGTTCCATGTTGGCCGATATTGCGGTGGGCATCGTTGAGGGTTTTGGTCCGGCATCCTACCAACTGGCTTTGCAGGGGTTGGCTGAACATTTGCGCGCCAATAAAGTTTAAGCTCATTCATTCAAGGAGACACCCGTGGATATTTCTCAGATTCGCAAACTTATCCGACTGATTCAAAGTTCGGATGTGACCGAAATCGAGATCACCGAAGGCGATCAAACAGTGCGTATTTCTCGCCGCGAACATTTTATTACGTCACCGGTGTCGTTTGCGGCACCAGCCTCCGTTGTCGTCGCACAGACTACCGCCGCGGCGACCCCCGAGGCGGTAGTACCACCGCCCGCAGCTAAAGACCATCCTGATCATGTCGTAAAATCCCCCATGGTCGGGACCTTCTACCGCGCACCGTCGCCGGAAGCCGGCCCCTTTGTCAATGAAGACACCAAGGTCAGGAAAGGCGATATTCTTTGTATCATTGAGGCGATGAAACTGATGAATGAAATCGAGGCTGAATATGATGGCGTTGTAAATAAAATCTTGGTGGATAATGCTTCTCCACTCGAATATGGCCAGCCAATGTTTGTGATTACCCCGCTGGAACAATGAATGTATTTAATGATAAGGGCCAATTGCAAAACTCTGGGCGGATGAGCGACACTTTCGCCCTGAGTCCATTTTTGGGGTGGAATGAGGTGCATGGTGGTTCCATGGGCCGGAATTTCAGCAGGGACAAAAAGATCACAGGCCATTTGGACGCCCGTAAGGGCGGGGTGCAAGCCCCGAGGACCAACGGCCCGAATCAGATGGGCCGACATGGGGAAGCCGATCGCTGCTCACGAGTTTTGCAAGAGGCTCATAAGCCATTGATTTGTGCTTCCGCCCATCTGTCTGCGTATTGCATGCAGACAGGCGGCCATGCCGATGGTTTTGTGGAACATCAGCATGTTTAACAAGATTCTGATTGCCAACCGGGGCGAGATCGCCGTACGCATCATCCGCTGTTGCAAGGAGCTGGGCATCGGCTCCGTTGCCGTGTACTCAGAAGCCGACCGTGACGCTATGCACACCCGTCTGGCTGATGAGGCGGTATGTATTGGCCCCGCAGCTAGCGCGCAGTCGTACCTGAATATCGCGGCCATTATGTCGGCGGCGGAACTTACCGATGTACAAGCGATTCATCCCGGCTATGGTTTCCTGGCGGAGAATGCCGAATTTGCGGATATTGTGATAGAATCGGGGTATACATGGATCGGTCCAAGCCCTGAATCCATGCGGATCATGGGTGACAAGGTCACTGCCAAGAGAGCCATGGGAGGAGCGGGCGTACCCCTGATTTCCGGCTCCAGCGGTGCCGTGCGAGATGTGGAAGAAGCCAGGCGCGTTGCCAGAGAGACGGGCTTCCCTGTCATCGTTAAGGCATCCGCTGGCGGTGGTGGGCGCGGCATGCAGGTGGTGCATAGCGAAGCTGCGTTATCCGGCGCATTGAATAAGTGTCAAACAGAGGCAGCGGCAGCCTTTGGTGACGAAACTGTATTTATCGAGAAGTTTCTGGAGGAACCTCGTCATATCGAGGTGCAGGTGCTCGGCGACACGCATGGCAACATCGTCCACCTGTTTGAGCGAGAGTGCTCCATACAGCGCAACAACCAGAAGGTGCTGGAGGAGGCACCCAGCCCCTTTGTCGATGAAAAAACGCGGAAGCTCCTGTGCGATGCGGGGATAGCCGCAGCCAAGGCTGTAGCTTATGTCGGTGCCGGAACCATTGAATTCCTGATGAACCCGGACAAGTCTTTTTATTTCATTGAAATGAATACGCGCATTCAGGTGGAGCATCCGGTAACCGAATGGATTACCGGCGTGGACCTGGTCGAATGGCAAATTCGCGTGGCTGCTGGTGAGGCCCTGGCATTCACGCAAGAGAAGATTAAAAAGAAGGGCCACGCGATTGAGTGCCGCATTAACGCCGAGCATCCGTTTAAGTTCACACCCTCGCCCGGAACAATCAAGCTTTATCATGCACCGGGTGGCCGTAGTGTGCGTGTGGATTCCGCTATTTACACCGGTTGCCAGGTGCCGCCGTATTATGATTCCATGATCGGAAAAATCATCACCCACGCACGGACCCGGGAAAAATGTATTCGTCGCATGCAACGGGCTATCAACGAACTGGCCATTATCGGCATCACAACGAACCGTGAGTTACATGAGAGGTTGTTGGCTAACACGGCTTTTCAAAAGGGTGATTTTAATATCCATTTCCTGGAGCGCTGGCTGAAAGAAATGCATTTATAAGAGAGCCTCTTGCAAAAGTCTGAGTAGATGAGCGGCAATCCCACGTTGAGTCCATTTTCGGGATGGAATGAGGTGCATGGTGGTTCCATGGGCCGAAATTCCAGCATGGGAATGGGCCAAAGTAGGGAAGCCGATCGCCGCTCATGAGTTTTGCAAGAGGCTCATAAGTCAACCTTTATGAAATTATTGCGTTTCAGTGCCAATGTGAGCCCATCGGCGATGGGCAGCATGGATAGCTCAATACGGCCATCTCCTTTCAGTTTCGTATTGAGGGCGCGGATCGCTCTTGTGTCGGTATCGTGTTTGTCCGAGTCGACCACACTCCCGCCCCAGAGTGTATTGTCGACGCAGATCAACCCGCCGGGGCGGATGAGCTTCAGGCAAGCTTCGTAGTAGGCATCGTAGTTTACTTTATCTGCATCAATAAAGGCAAAATCAAACGTTTCCGACTGCCCGGTGGCCAGCAATGCGTTCAATGTTTCCAGCGCTGGCCGTAGTTTGAGGTGGATTTTGTCCAGTACCTCTGCCTCCTTCCAGAAGTGTCGCGCAACGGATGTCCAGTGCCCGGAAATATCGCAAGTCAGAATCTCGCCATCCTCCGGCAGCGCCAGCGCCATCCACAGTGTGCCGTAGCCCGTGTAAGTGCCTATTTCGAGGGCCCGCCTGGCTCCCGTCAGTTTGAGCAACATCGCCATAAACTGCCCTTGTTCGGGCGCTGAACGCATGACGGACATCTTCTCTTGTTCGGTGGCTACGCGCAGCCGGCGCAACACCGCCGCCTCACGTAGCCCCACATCCAGCACATAATCGTAGAGCTGCACGTTGAGGTTAAGGGTCTTGTTTGCCATACATTATCTCCTTGAGGTTCACACCCCGCCTACTTTACGGCATGCTCCGGCCCATGCCCCACCTTGCTCTCATTGATGGTCCCAATTATGTATTTCGCGCTTTTCATGCTATTCGGCAATTATCGAATGCAAAAGGCGAGCCGACGAACGCAGTGTTCGGCTATGTGCAAATGCTACGCAGCATCCTCAAGGAACTTCAACCCACGCATGTGGCTGTCGCCTTTGATCCCCGGGGGGGGACGTTTCGTAACGACATGTATACTGAATACAAGGCGCACAGACCGCCGATGCCGGAGGATTTGGTCGTACAGTGGCCGTATGTGCTTGAGGTGACCCGCAGATTCAATCTGCCACTCATTCAAATTGATCGCTACGAGGCCGATGATGTGATTGCCACGCTGGCGCGGCAAGCCGAGAGCGAAGGTTGGGACGTCACCATCGTGTCCACCGACAAGGATCTCATGCAACTGGTGGGAGATCGTATCCGGATGCTCGACACCATGAAACGTATCGAATACGGCGCGGATGAAGTGAAGGCCAAATGGGGTGTGGCACCCGACAGGGTCCACGATCTGCTGGCGCTGGCCGGTGATACGTCGGACAACATTCCCGGCGTCCCCGGTATTGGTCCGAAAACAGCCGTGGAACTATTGGAAGCCTATGGTGATCTGGAAGGCGTGCTGGAACACGCGCCGGAAATTAAGCAAAACAAACGGCGCGAGAACCTGATTCAGCATGCCGAGGACGCGCGCCTTTCATATCAGTTGGTGGCGCTGGACGAGCAAACGCCCGTAGGCATCACTCTGGATGAGCTGGCGGTACAGTCACCGGATCGGGAGAAACTGCTCCAACTCTTCGGACAACTGGAATTCCATCGGCTGGTGGATGAATTCAGCACTGGAATACCCGTTAAAGCCACAGAGGAACAGGCGGCACGCACGGATATTCTGGTGGATACGCCGGAGATATTGAACAGGCTGCTTGCGGCCCTTGAATCCGCGTCGCTCATTGCCGTGGATACCGAGACCACCTCCTTTTGTTGCCACGATGCCGATCTGGTCGGTTTGTCGTTTGCCGTCAAACCGGGAGAGGGCTGGTATGTGCCGGTTGGCCACCGATCCTCCGATTTATTCGACGAAACGCCGCGTCAGTTGCCTAGGGTGGATGTGTTATCTGCATTGAAGCCCGTTCTGGAAAACCCGGAGATGTCCAAATGTGGCCATAACCTTAAATACGATATCCAGGTTCTCAGGCGTGTGGGAATCGAGCTCGCGGGTATTGGCTACGATTCTATGTTGCTCGCCTATGTGGATGAACCGGGACAAGCGGTAAAGATGGATCACGTGGCGCTAAAATATCTTGGACACAACTGTATTTCATACGAAGACGTCGCGGGCAAAGGTGCCAGGCAGATCAATTTCTCTCATGTGCAGATCGCAACGGCACTCCCTTATGCCGCTGAGGATGCCGAAGTCACCCTGCGCCTGACTCAGTTTCTGAGCGGCAAACTCGGCGGACGCATCGCGCACCACGATGATATTGAATTGCCCCTGTCCCGCGTACTGGCGGACATGGAATGGATCGGCACCCACCTGGATACAGGTAAACTGGTTGAACTGTCCAGCCGCTTCGGTGAACGTGTCGAGGAACTCAAGAAACTCATTCATCAGGCCGCCGGCCAAACCTTCAATATCCAGTCGCCCAAACAACTGGGTGTCCTGCTGTTTGAAACACTGGCTATTCCCGGTGGTAAGAAGACAAAATCCGGCCAGTGGGCCACGGGTCAGGAGGTTCTGGCACACCTGGCTGAGGATCATGCGGTTCCGCGTCTGGTCCTCGAAGTGCGGCAGCTGGCCAAGCTTAAATCCACCTATACCGACGCACTACAAAAACTGATTCATCCCATAACAGGTCGGGTGCATACCTCGTACAATCAGGCCGTAACCACCACGGGGAGGCTCTCCTCGTCCGACCCGAATTTGCAGAACATTCCGATCCGTAGCGAAGAGGGGAGGGAGATTCGCAAGGCATTTACCGCCGAGGATGGAAACTTGCTGATCGCTGCGGATTATTCGCAGATCGAGTTGCGACTGATGGCTCATTTCTCCGGCGATAGCGTGCTGAGTGACGCATTCGCCCATGGCGAGGATATTCATGCAGCGACCGCCGCCGCCGTTAACCAGGTGGTCTTGCAGGATGTTAGCCGCGATATGCGCCGCCATGCCAAGATTATCAACTTCGGTATCCTTTATGGTATGAGCGCTTTTGGTCTCGCCAAACAGTTGGGCGTTGGACGCGGCGAGGCGCAGGCCTTTATCGACGCCTATTTCGCGCAGTACCCCACAGTGCGCCACTTCATGCGGGAGACGCTGGACCTTGCGAGAAAACAGGGTTATATTGAAACCCTCCTCGGCCACCGGGTTTATGTACCGGAAATCAACGCCAGGAACGGGCTCCAAAGAAAGGCAGCCGAGCGCACGGCGATCAATGCGCCGCTGCAAGGATCGGCTGCCGACATCGTCAAGGTTGCCATGATCCATCTGCATGCCCGTCTGGTAAAGGAAACGCCTGAAGCTCGCATGATCCTGCAAGTGCATGATGAACTGGTGGTGGAATGCCCCGAAGCAATGGTTAGCGATGTGTCCGACATCATGCGCGAAGAGATGGAATCTGCGGCGCAACTGCGTGTCCCGCTCATTGTAGATATTGGGTGGGGAAAAAGCTGGTTTGCCGCGCATCGGCTATGACAAAGACAGTGGATTCAATTTATTGGGAACGTGCACATTTTGTGCAATCGGTTGCCGATGCACGTCAGTTTCCGGCCATGGCATTGCCGCAGGTGGCGATTGCTGGTCATTCCAATGTGGGTAAATCCAGCCTACTGAATGCCCTGTTTGGTCGCAAAGGTCTGGTAAAAACCTCCAAAGCACCTGGTCGCACTCGGCTGCTTAACCTGTTTGAAGTGGATGAACGTTTACTGGTGGTGGATTTGCCGGGTTACGGTTTTGCCCGCGCTCCAAAAAAAGAACAGGCCCGCTGGTCCAGCCTTATCGAACACTATTTGGGGTCTGAATCCCGTCCGCAACTTGTTTTGACGCTGTTGGATATCCGCCATGGGCCTAAGGATTCAGACCTTCGTTTGATTGAATGGCTCAATACAAAAGGCCTTCGCTGGCAACCCGTGGCGACCAAGGCGGATAAACTCTCCGGTAATGCTCGCGGTAAGCGGTTGCGGGAAATAACCGATACTTTGGGGGGATTACTTGCGCCTCTGCCTGTTTCCAGCCTGGATAAACGCGGTGTTGGCGATTTGAGGATACTGCTCGAACGGGAGCTTTTGTAATTGCTCCCTGACCGTTATCCTGTCTCTTCACAATCAGGTGACTGGAGAGATGATGTCCATCAAATCGGATAAATGGATTCGTCGTATGGCGAATGAACATAGCATGATCGAACCGTTCGTGGATGGCCAGGTCAAGGAAAACGATCATGGTGGCGGGGTGGTATCCTACGGCCTTTCTTCCTATGGTTATGATGTTCGTTGCGCCGATGAATTCAAGATTTTTACCAACATCAACTCGGCCATTGTGGACCCTAAGGACTTCTGTCCATCATCCTTCGTCGATTTCAAGGGGGATGTCTGCATCATTCCGCCGAATTCCTTCGCTTTGGCCCGCACCATCGAATACATGCGCATCCCGCGCAATGTGTTGACGATTTGTCTGGGAAAATCCACCTATGCCCGCTGCGGTATCATCGTCAATGTCACGCCGCTGGAACCGGAATGGGAAGGTCATGTGACACTGGAATTTTCCAACAGCACGCCATTGCCCGCCAAGGTATACGCCAACGAAGGGGTGGCCCAGTTCCTGTTTCTGGAATCCGATGAAGTCTGCGAGACATCCTATGCCGACAAGGCAGGGAAGTATCAGGGGCAAACTGGCGTTACCGTGCCAAGGCTGTAAACCTTGAAGCTCTCCGACATTCTGGCCAAGGCCAGTCGCCCTTTAATTTCTTGCGAGTTCTTCCCGCCAAAAACCGATAGGGGTGAGGCTAATTTATGGCGATGCCTCCATGAACTCGAAACCATTCAGCCGGATTATATCTCCGTCACCTATGGTGCGGGGGGTTCCACCCAGAATCGCACCCAACGCATTGTCTGCCGCATCAAGGAAGAGACGGGTCTTTCCCCCGTTGCACATCTAACCTGTGTCGGGGCAAGCAGGAATGATCTGGCAAACCTGCTGAGCGAATACAAACAGGCAGGTATTGAAAATATTCTCGCGCTCCGGGGCGATCCGCCCGAGGGCATGAACCATTTCGAGGCGACGAGCGACGGATTTGAACATGCGACTGACCTGATTTCTTTTGTTCACGAGCAGGATGGATTCTCCATCGGCTGCGCCACCTACCCCGAAGGTCATCCTGAATCGAAAGGTGGTGTCCATGATGACCTTCGCTACCTGAAGTTGAAACAGGACAATGGCGCGGCTGCCGCCGTAACTCAGTATTTCTTTGATAACGACGCTTTTTTCAGGTTCCGCGATGCCGCTGCAGGGGCCGGGGTGACCATTCCGATGATCCCCGGCATTATGCCGATCACCAATTATGAGCAGATTGTTCGTTTCTCGGCCATGTGTGGCGCAACCATCCCGAACTGGCTGCACAAAAGGATGGAACCCGTTCAGCATGACCTGGATGCCGTCAAAAAACTCGGCATCGAACTGGCAACGAATCAATGCCGTGGATTGCTGGACGCCGACGTACCCGGACTACACTTTTATACGCTGAACAGGTCCGAAGCGACGATTACTATCTCCCGCGACATCCGGAAATAGAGACAGGAAATGAAAAAAGTCTCCGGGGATTCTTCCTCGGAGCCTTTTTGATCGCTCATTAGGCGGGGGCGTTACTCGCCAACCTCAGGTGCTTGAATGTCCGGTGCCTGAACCTCAGGCGCTTGAATATCAGGTGCTTCAACTTCGGGTGCCTCAACCTCAGGAGCCTCGACTTCGGGTGCCTCAACCTCGGGGGTTTCGACCCCGGTATCAGGTGTTTCGATGTTGCCCACTACCGCAGGGATGCTTGAGGGGATAGTCGCTGCCCGCGCTACAAAACCAGGTGCCATAATCAGGGCCAGTACAGCCAGGGCACCCACTATGGTTATTCGATTCATCTTCATACCATCTCCTTTTTCCTATCGGTATTTCTCTTGGAAGGAGGGCGGATCATACGCTTAGCACGATTTACATGCTGTGATACAAATCACGCTTTGCCTTAAAAGTGGTATGTTAATCCGCTACCCACGCCGTAATCCGGGCTACCATTGCTCAACCCCTTGGAGCCAAAAACCTGAAGACCCAAGCGTGCCCGTACCTTATAGTTCCAGGCGGCAATCATTGCAGCTGCACTTGCAAAACCCGGTTGCGATGGCTGCCGCCCGGAAAATAGAACGGTCAGCACGTTCGTCCTGTTCATTGCGTAACTGACGCCTCCGCGATAGGTCAGAATATCGTCTAGAACCCGGCCATCAGGCTGCCCGATGAAGCGATAGCCAACCCGTGCGAACGGAAACCACCGCGAAGCGAAACGGGTGCGAATACCCACACCGAATTCGTAGTCATTCTTGCCTGTTCCCAGTCCTTTCGCACGTGAGGCCGTACCAAATTTAATTTTACTGTAGGGAACGAGACTAAATGAAGTGCCGAGAACATGGTGTAAAGTATATTTACCTTCAAGCCAGACATCGCCCATGCCGCTTTTGGTCTTGCTTGCGCCTTTACCTGTCCCGATAACCGTACCGCCAGATAGCACCGCGCCATTACTTTGCACAATAATGTAGGGGATGGTCAGCTTGAATGAAACGTTGTTTATCTTATATCTAATGTAATTAGGAATATATGTGATGTTGGTCCTGGTCTTGGTGCCGAATGTTCCGGTAAAAAATGACGGTACCGATGCGACCGTAATAGTAGGTCCGGCAGCCTTGGAGGCAAAAGCCGGACTACTGTTGTATAGCGAGAATGCTGCGAACAGTATGGCAGAAATAATTCGTGTCATAGCGCCTACATTCCTTTGCTTGATTTTTCTTCTGTTCTACCGGGGCCGGTAGTAATACGACGAATACCCTTGATCATGCCACCCTCTCCTCATCTCCCCGAACCGGAAGGACTCAGGATATCAGGCGCTGAAGAGTACGGTCAGAACTTACTGAAGATGTGACGAAGGTCACTATCTGCGTATTCATGAATAGTTCAGGCGCGATGTCCGAATAACGACTTACGTCGCTTCGTCAGGCCTCATCGCGAGATACGGGATTAAACTTACAGGGAGATTCCCAACCGCCTGGCTACTTCATGGTACGTTTCTGAAAGGCCGCCGAGATCACGGCGGAACACATCCTTGTCCAGCTTTCGATTCGTTTTGGCATCCCACAGACGACAACCATCGGGCGTGATTTCATCACCGAGAAGAATTTCACC
>VAOZ01022138.1_pt1 | contig 32533 bp, 24 predicted proteins | sample 3394041 | NCBI WGS metagenome assembly VAOZ01 (sample SAMN08290431, study PRJNA428436) | hydrothermal vent metagenome | isolation source: Deep-sea hydrothermal vent chimney | place: Indian Ocean: Southwest Indian Ridge
GCTATTTCACAGGGTAAACTGTGGCTATTCGCAACTTTAGCGTCTTGAAAAAGCACAAAATTACTTCGCCGATTCCAGATACGTTATTTCATAATAAACCCCAAGTGAAAACCTGATTTTATTCCTCCCTTTAAAAATAAATGAGTTATATTATTGTCGAACCACAAATTCAACGTATTTTTATATTTTTATACTTTGTTTGAATACATAATGAGTAACGATTTCCAATATACGGACTTGACGTTTTTCACAAACGAAGAGAACAACACACTTGCTGATAGATTTAAAGCTGTTTTAAAAACAGTAGAATACTTCGACATTCTGGTAGGCTATTTTCGAATAAGCGGATTTTATCAGCTATACAAATCATTTGAAAATATTAAAAAAATAAGGATTCTTGTTGGGCTGAATACTGACAAAAAAACCTTTCAAATTATAGAAACGAGCCATATTGAAGGGAAACTTGATTTTGAAACACATACGCGCACAAAAGAAATTATTGAAGAAAAACTTATTGATGAAATAGAGCATAGTGAAGATACCCGGGAAGTTGAAACTGGTATTATAAAGTTTCTCGACTGGCTAAAATCAGGGAAAATAGAAATCAAAGCGCACCCAACTCAAAATTTACACGCAAAAGTTTATATAAGCCGCTATTTTAGAAGTGATAGAGACTATGGAAATGTTATTACCGGTTCAAGTAACTTCTCTGAGTCGGGTTTAGTTGCAAACTATGAGTTCAATGTTCAGTTAAAAAACAGCAACGATGTGAAATATGCCCTTGAACGATTTGAAAAACTTTGGTCAGAAGCGGTTGATATTTCGGATTTTTATGTTGATATAGTTCAAACGAAAACGTATATTGACAACAGGCTAACGCCATATCAAATTTATTTGAAACTACTTTATGAATATTTTAAAGCTGATTTAAGTTTGCATACCGATTTGTTTTACAATAATTTGCCTGAAAATTTTATGCAGCTTAAATATCAGGAACAAGCTGTTATTAATGCTAAAAAAATTCTCGGAGAGTATGGCGGGGTCTTTCTGGCGGACGTTGTTGGCCTGGGGAAAACTTATATGGCGGCATTACTTGCCAACCAATTGCCCGGAAGAAACCTTGTGATTGCCTCACCGGCTTTATTAAACAGGGATAATCCCAATTCATGGCCGAATGTTTTTATAGACTTTAAAATTTCGGCAGATTTTGAATCGGTAGGTAAACTTGAAAAGATAATAGAAAGGGGAACCGAACGATATGATAATATTATAATTGATGAAGCCCACAAGTTTAGAAACGAAAACAACGCAAGTTACGAGAATTTGTCAACCATTTGCAGGGGCAGGAAAGTAATACTGGTTACAGCAACACCTTTGAATAATTCACCGTTGGATATTCTATCGCAGATAAAACTTTTTCAGAAAGGTAAAAACAGTACAATCCCGGGCTTAAAAAATCTTGATAAATTTTTTGGAGATTTACAAAAAAGACTGAAAAATTTAGACCGTAAAAAGGATTATGATAAATACATGCAAACAGTAAAAGATAATGCTGTGCAAATACGCGACAAAATCCTGAAACACATAATGGTTCGCAGAACAAGAAGCGAAATAGAAAAGTATTTTAAAAAAGACTTAAAAATGCAAGGATTAAAATTTCCGAAAGTCGCTCCACCGGAACCGATATTTTATAAATTGGATAAAACGCTCAACACCGTTTTTACAGAAACCATAAAATTAATTACCGATAAAAAGCAATTCAAATATGCAAGATATACGCCCTTGCTGTATTTGGAAAAAGAATTATCTGACTTTGAAAAGACCAGACAACGCAACATGGGCGGGTTTATGAAAATATTGCTTGTTAAGCGTTTGGAAAGTAGTTTTTTTGCATTTAAAAACACATTAACCCGTTTTATTAAATCTTACGAGAACTTTCTTAAAGTTTATGATAATGGCTCTGTGTACCTGAGTAAAAAATATTGGCAAAAAATAATTGAATATTTTCTTGATGAAAATTATGACGCTATTCAGAACTTAATAGACGAAGAAAAAGCAGAGGAATACAACAAAGATGATTTTACCGAACAATTAGAAAAAGATATTAAATCCGACCTGGCAACTTTACAAACGATTCAGGCCTTATGGAATGATATCGATTATGATCCTAAATTGAAAAGTTTTATTGAGAAAATAAATACCGATAAAATATTAAAGAAGAACAAACTGATAATATTTACGGAGTCAAAAGAAACGGCGGAGTACTTATCCGAAAATCTGAGAAAATACCTCCATGAGAAAGTTTTAATCTTTCATGGTGGATTATCAGACACCGATTTAAAATCAGTGATTGCAAATTTTGATGCTAAAGCAAGAAGTCCCAAAGACGATTACCGGATTATCGTAACCACCGAAGTCCTTTCTGAAGGCGTCAATTTACACCGTTCTAATGTCGTGATTAACTATGATATCCCATGGAATCCAACAAAGATGATACAGCGTGTAGGCCGAATTAACAGGGTTGATACGCCATTTAAAGAAATATACACCTATAACTTTTTCCCAACCGAAGAAGCAAATGATATAATAAAACTCAAAGAAGCAGCTATTGCCAAAATCAATTACTTTATCGAAATGCTTGGTAATGACGCTAAACTGCTTACTGATGGTGAAGAAATAAAGTCCTTTGAACTGTTTAATAAATTGACATCAAAAGAATTTATTTTAGGAGATGATACCGAAGAATACAGCGAATTAAAATACTTAAAAGTTATAGAAAATATTAGAGACAATGAGAAAGTACTGTTCGCACAGATTAAAGCATTACCACGAAAAGCAAGAGTGGCAAGAAAAGTACATGCAAAATATGAATTATTCGGCAATTCAGTATTAACCTATTTCAGAAAAGGGAAATTAGAAAAATTCTATCTCTCAAATGCCAACGAAAGCCTGGAACTCGATTTCTTATCAGCTGTCAGACTTTTCGAGGCTTCTTTAAAAACAAAAGCACACAGTCTGCCTGGTGATTTTTATGATTATCTTGCACAAAATAAATCAAAAATGGACATTGATTTGAATGATGAACCAATTGAAAAAGATACTTCAAATCGTGGTGGACGAGACAATGCCATCCGAATCTTAAAAATATTGAGATCAATGGAAATCAGGCAATACAGCAGCTTTACCGATCTCGATGATGAGTATCTTGAAAAAGTAAGAAAACTCCTTGAAGATGGCGCTTTACCAAAAACAATATCCAAAAAAATATTTATGGAAATTAATGGGCAGACAAATCCGATGAAAGTCCTGGCTGGAATTAAACGGCATCTGCCAAACCAGTTTTTTAACTCTACCCAAACTGCCAAAGATATTTCTGTGGGAAGGCCGAAAGAAGTAATTTTATCGGAATATATAATAAAGTGACAAAACAGGAAATCTTAAACATTGCCCGGACAGGTGAAAATCTGCGCGTTGAATTTAAGGAAAGCGGCCTCAGGCTTCCCAAAACCATGTTTGAAACCGTATGCGCCTTTTTAAATACTAAAGGAGGAACAATTTTGCTGGGTGTTGATGACAGAGGAAAAATTATGGGAATTGAAAAGGATAAAGTAAATGCTTTGAAAAAAGACATTGCCAACCTTGCCCATAATCCGCAGAAATTATCGCCAGCTTACATGCTCAATACCGAAGAATTTGAAATTAATGAGAAAATAGTTTTGGTTGTCTTTGTTCCCGAAAGTTCTCAGGTGCATAAAACAAAGGGTGAAATATTTGTCAGAAATGAAGATGGAGACTACAAGGTAACTCATCCGATTGAAATTGCCGGAATTGTGAATCGAAAGCAAAATTACTTCAGCGAGCAAACTGTTCTTACAATGGTATCATTTTCTGATTTTAAAACTGAACTAATTACAAGAGCAAAGCGTTTGATAAAATTCAACAATCCGGGACATCCCTGGATTGAGCTGGACGACAAAACTTTCTTATCGCGTAGTGGCTTTTATAAAACTGACGAAGAAGGTAAAACCGGTTATACTCTGGCAGCCGTACTTTTCTTTGGAACCGACAAATTAATTCAAAATATTTTACCTGCCTGTAAGTTTGAAGCGCTACTGCGGAAAGTAAATATCGATCGATACGATGATAGATTAACAATAACTACCAATCTGATAGATGCGTATGATTTGTTAATGGGATTTATGGAAAAACATCTGAACGATCCGTTTTATTTGGAAGGCGATACGCGTATTAGTTTACGAAGTAAAATTTTTAGGGAACTGATAGCCAATATTATTGCCCACAGAGAGTATATGAGTCCGCAGCCGGCGGTTATCAATATTTTTAAAGATAAAATAGAATTCTTTAATCCAAATAATCCAAAAATTTTCGGCAAAATCAATCCCGATGATTTTACTCCGGTAGCGAAAAATCCATCCATTAACAAATTGATGATTCAAATGGGCCGGGCCGAGGATATCGGGTCGGGTATTCGTAATGTAACAAAGTATTTGCCTTATTATTCAAAAGGAGCCGAAGTTGAGTTTATTGATGGGGATATGTTTTTCACTATTATACATTTGAATGAAACTTTACCCCGTGAAACCAAGGAGAAAACTAGGGAGAAAACTAGGGAGAAAACTAGGGAGAAAATTCTCAATACCATAAGGGAAAATCCGCAAATTACAATCTTGCAACTTGCCGACATTACAAAAGTATCAACGAAAGGTGTAGAATGGCAAATTACAAATCTTAAAAAACAAGGCTTTTTAAAACGTATTGGCCCCGATAAGGGTGGATATTGGCAAATAATTGACAATACGGGACATAAATTATGAAACTTTACGAAGCGAAAAATATTATAACCGATGTCTTTGAAAACGCTTTTGACAAAGATAAATATGCCTATTTCGTAAAAAACCTGTTGAAAAAAATTGAACCCAAACATTTTATATATACCGGAAATATTATTCCCAATACTTTTCAGGATTATATTCGAAAATTTGAACGCATAGGGAAATTCGAAGACGAAGAGGGTAATATCACCGATGTACTTATCGTGGAACTAAACCGCAACCATTCCATTGAATATGCCAGAACTACCCAACGAAATTTTATCCGTTGGTATTTGAATGGCTCTCGCGGTAATGAGTTTAAAGATGCTGCTTTGGTAGCCTTTCACACCCAAAAATCGTCAGACTGGCGGTTTTCGCTTATCAAAATGCAATACAGCCTTGAAAAAGGGAAGGATGAACTGACACCTGCCAGACGTTCTTCTTTTTTGGTCGGCGAAAAAGGGAAAAGTCATACGGCACAACAACAACTGGTTGGTTTGTTGAAAAATGATAATCCTCCTTGTCTTTCCGATTTAGAGAATGCTTTTAATATCGAAGCGGTTTCCGATGAGTTTTATGAAAAATACAGAGCTCTGCTTTTCAACCTGGCAGATGAACTAGATATTATTTTTGCAAAAGACAGAAAAATTAAGACCGAATTTGAAAATAAAAATATCGACACCCTGAATTTTGCAAAAAAACTGCTTGGCCAGATTGTTTTTCTCTATTTTTTACAGAAAAAAGGATGGCTTGGACTTGCCGAAAATCAGAATTACGGCGCGGGTGACCATAATTTTATGCGTACACTTTTTGAAAATATCAAGACCGGCGAAAACTTTTTCAATGACTATCTTGAATTTCTGTTTTACGATGCCCTAAGCAAAAAACGTAAAACTGATTTTTATGTTAAATTCAATTGCCGCATTCCTTTCCTTAACGGCGGACTTTTTGATCCTATCAAATTTTACGATTGGCAAAATACCGATATTGTTATTCCCAATGAATTGTTTTCGAACCGTAGAGGTGATAAGGAAGGTAGTGGCATACTTGATGTCTTCGACCTCTACAATTTTACCGTTAAGGAGGACGAGCCACTGGATACCGAAGTGGCCATCGACCCCGAAATGCTTGGCAAAGTTTTTGAGCGAATGCTCGAAGTAAGAGAGCGGAAAAGCAAAGGAGCTTTCTATACGCCCCGCGAAATTGTGCATTATATGGCACAGAGTAGTTTGTTGTACTATCTTGATGCCACTTTGAACCAAAGTGCCACGCAGCAGATAATGGGAAGCAGCCAAACAGAATTATTTGGGAATTCAGTAAAAAAACAACCCGAATTTGTTGAACAAAAAAACAACCCGCCTGTTCCAAAAAAAGACCTCGAAATTCTTATCCACTACGGCGAGCACATTATCGACAAAGACATTGCCATTGATGAAGGAAGATATACAAGTGATAAAAATACAAAACATCAAATCCCCGAAAGCATACGTATCAATGCCGTTGCCATTGACAAAGCCCTCGATGAGATAAAAATATGTGATCCTGCCGTTGGCTCCGGTGCTTTTCCTGTAGGTGTGATGAACGAAATTGTAAAACTACGTTTATTGATAACCCCTTTTATCCGTGTCAAAAAAAACCGCTCTGCCTACAACTTTAAGGCCAATGCTATTGAAAATTCCATTTATGGAGTGGATATTGATGCCGGCGCGGTGGAAATTGCCAAACTTCGCCTTTGGCTTTCTATGGTGGTGGACGAAGAACGTATTGATAACATTGACCCGCTGCCTAATCTTGAATATAAGATTGTGAAAGGCAATTCGTTGCTCGGATATCCTTATAAGCCACAAGGCTTAGCAGAATTAGAGAAACTAAAAGAGCAATATTTTCATTTAACGGATAAAGAAGCAAAACAAGCGATGAAAAAACAAATTGACACTAAAATTAATCACTTGTTTAAGAATACACAAAATAGTTTAGGTTATCAAGTTGACTTTGACTTCCAAATAAACTTTTCAGAGGTTAAGGGTTTCGATGTGGTTATTGGTAACCCACCTTATGTTTCTACAAAAGGGACTAATGCAACAAGCAAAAAAGCGTTAAAAACAATTTATGGTTTTGCAGATGATTTATATAATCACTTCTTTTTCAAATCATTCGATATTCTAAAAAGGAATGGAACCTTGGGGTTTATAACATCCAATACTTTTCTCACAATTGGCACAAAAGCAAATCTTAGAAAGTTATTACAATCAAAAAAAATAATCGAAATTATAAAAACTGACGATGTTTTTGATGCTATGGTTTCACCTGCCATCACACTTGTTAAGAATATTAATGAACCGAATAATTATCCGCTTGTATTTAAAAATGCAATTTCTGATTTTAACAACCCTATTGTTTACAACATAAATATTGATACTTTTCGTAATGCTGTAAATTCTGTTTTCTTTCCGCCTACTCAATTTAATTTGAATTTTTATAATATATTCAATAAGCAGATAAAACAGTTGCACAATGCCTGGTGGCCAAAGATTGAAACAAGCAAAAAAATAACCCTAAACTCTATTGTATTAGAAAATTATCGAAAAAATCTCAAGCCCGGTGAACTTGCTCTATTGGGGACTTTAACTGCTGGTGGAGTTGGACTACAAACAGCAAATAACGGTAGATTTGTAGGTGTAAGAGAGAAAACCAAACAAGCAATTAAAATCAAAAAATCACAACCAATAAAATTGTTTGAGGCTGTAAAAAACAACAAAATTCCGTTAAACATAAAAAACAAAATAGATGCCGAAAATTGTTTAAATAAAAAATCGGAAACAGAGATTATAAAATTATTTGATGAACTTAAAGAAAAATATGGTAGAGATATTTTTGGACAGGGGTATTTGTATAGAATTATTTTTAACGATGAAATTGCTGATGTAGAAACACTAACTGATGAAGAAAAGAAAAACGGTATTCCCAAGGATAAACCACACTTTGTGCCATACGATAAAGGTGATAAAGACGGTAACCGCTGGTATTTGGAAACGCCTTTCTTAATTGATTGGTCAAAAGAAACTGTAAATTGGTTTTATGCAAACAGTGGAAAAAAAGGACAAGGTATGCCTGTTGTAAGAAATCCACAATTTTATTTCAGAAAAGGTTTTTGCTGGACTGATGTAAACAGTACTTATTTAAAATGCAGAGTGAAGGAAAAAGGTGTACATGATGTATTAAGTATGAGTTTGTTTTCCAAAACACAAAAAATCCCCGAATTTTACATCATATCATTAATAAATTCAAAATTTGTAAGTGAATATGTTGATGATTTTGTAAATAATACATCACATTTTCAAATTAATGATGCACGCCAACTTCCTGTAATAATTCCATCAGAAGAACAATTGGAAGGATTCAAAGATTTGTTTAACAGAGCCTTTGTAATGAAAATGAAACAATTTGCCGGAACCATCGAGAAAAATAGTTCTGAATCGGAGTTGGAAGAAATACAACAAAAATTAGATGAAATGGTTTTTAATTTATACGGTTTAAGCGGAGCTTCGCACTCATTTTCCGGATTAAAAAACAGATAACAATACATCTGCACATCCCCACGAATAAACTAACAGCTTTTCTTCTGATACTATTGTTCTTGGGCTCGTTATTTTATAAAAAGGGGCATAACGAATCAAATGAAACTGCTTTCTGAACGTTACATATCATTTCTCATCCCACTGAAAGTCCTACCTTTGTCCCAATGATTTATCCGGATAATTTTGAACAAAAGATAGGGTTTGATACCATCAGAACACTTCTCGCAGAAGCCTGCGTTAGCGATATGGGACGGGAATGTGTAACCAAAATCCGGTTCTCTTCCAGTCCTTCGGTGATTGACAGGATGTTGCTACAAACTACTGAATTTATTCAAATCCTTGAAGTCGGAAAGTACTTTCCCACAGATGATTATATTGATTTACGAGCTAAGCTGGCCAGGTTGAAAACTCCCGGAACTTACCTGGAGCGGGAAGCCTTGTTTGACCTGAAAAGCTCACTGCGCACATTACAAAATATCCTCACCTTTTTTAAAAATAGCGAAAAAGAAGATTATCCTCAGTTAAAAATTCTCATTGCAGACTTGGATATCCCCGCCGGCCTGCTGGTGAATGCTGACCACATCCTCGACGATAAAGGGGAAATCAGGGATTCGGCTTCCTCAAAACTAAAAGTGATCCGCCGGCAAATGAAGGATAAACAGCGGCAGGTGATGCAGGAAGTCCGCAAAGCCTTTTCGCAAGCCAAAAAATCGGGTTGGCTGCCGGAGAATGCAGAAATTACCATCCGGAACGGCAGGGCTGTTATTCCGGTGAAAGCAGCCGACAAAAGGGCGTTTAAAGGAATTATCCATGACGAATCAGCCACCGGACAGACCATTTTTATTGAGCCTGTCAGTAGCTTTGAGGTCTCCAATGAAATACTTGAGCTGGAAAACAAAGAACGCCACGAAATCATTGCTATCCTGACCCGCTTTGCCGACACATTGCGGCCTTATCTTGAACCATTGACAGCGGCATACCTAACGTTGGGCCTGTTGGATTTTATCCGCGCCAAAGCTATTTTTTCCCTCAAAATCGGTTCGGCGCGCCCCGTGATTACCAAAAAGCCTCATCTTTTGGTGAAAAAAGGTATTCATCCGCTGCTGTACCTTTCGCATAAAGCTTCGGGGAAAACTGTGGTTCCCATGGAAATGGAACTTGACAGTGAAAACCGGTTACTGCTTATTTCCGGTCCCAACGCCGGTGGAAAGTCCGTTTGCCTCGTAACCGTTGGGTTGTTACAATACATGTTGCAATGTGGATTACCTGTTTCTGCTTCTCCCGACAGCGAATTCCGTATTTTCGACCGGATTTTTATCGACATGGGCGATGAGCAGTCGCTTGAAAATGATTTGAGTACTTATAGTTCACATCTGCTGAACATGAAGTTTTTCCTGCAACATGCTAATAGCAAAAGTCTTATCCTGATTGATGAATTAGGAACAGGAACTGAACCTCAGCTGGGGTCTGCCATTGCCGAAGCAACGTTAGAGCAACTGGCACATAAACAGACTTTTGGTGTGCTTACCACGCACTACACCAGCCTGAAACTAACGGTCGAACGTCTTGATGGTACCATCAACGGTGCTATGCTTTTTGATGTGGAAGCACTGAAACCGTTGTACCAATTGAAAATCGGGAAGCCGGGCAGCTCTTTTGCTTTTGAAATTGCCCGGAAAATCGGCTTTCCTCAGGATGTGCTAAATCGTGCCAGAAAGAAAAGCGGAGGAAAACACCTGCGTTTCGATTCACAACTGCAACAGCTGGAAGCCGACAAAATCAGTATGGCACAAAAAGAGAAAGAGATTTTAGTTTCGGACGAAAAACTATCGCAACTCATTGAAAAATACAAACAGTTGACCGAGCATCTCGAAGCGGAAAAAAAACAGATTATCCGGCAGGCCAAAGAGGAAGCGCTCGAAATTATCCGGCTGTCGAACCGTGAAATTGAAAATACTATACGGCAAATAAGGGAAGCACAGGCCGGCAAAGAAAAAACAAGGCAGCTGCGTAAGCAACTGGTTGAGACGAAAGAAAAACTTGGTAAATCGCTAAGAAACCAACCGTTAGTCAAAAAAAAGATAGGACCAGAACACTCTGAAAAAGAGAAAATTAAGCCGGAACCTGTTGAAATATTGTCGTCAGAACCACTGAAGCCCGGAGATTTTGTCGAGGTGAGAGAAAACGGCTTTGTGGGTGAATTGCTTACTGTGAAAGGAAAAGAGTGCCTTGTTAATGTCAATAATAAACGGCTTAAAGTATCCACAAACAAGCTTTTGAAAACCAATAAGAAACCAAAAAAAACTGGTAAACAGAGCTATTCCGGCATAATGCAGGAGATCAACCGGAAAGCGGAACAATTTGAGTTGACCCTTGACCTGCGTGGGAAACGGGCTGATGAAGCGATGGAGTTACTTACACGTTACATTGACGATGCGCTGTTGCTCAGCATCAAAGAGGTGAGCATTCTGCATGGCAAGGGCTATGGGATCTTGAGGGAAATTATCCGTGGATATCTGCAATCGGTGAATGAGATCAAACGCTTTGGCGATGCTCCCATTCAGTTTGGTGGTGCAGGAATTACAAAAGTTTGGTTTTGAGTTTAGAATTAAGATTTTAGAGATTAGAAGAAGGAATTTGTTTTGGGAAGAAAATCATTACTTCCCGTTTCCCCGCGGCAGGGATGGCAGCGGATAGCCCGGAGTGCCAAAGCGGAATGGAGGCTTGTGGAGACGGGGCACCGAAAGCTTTTGGGGTGAGGAGCCACGGAAACACATTAGCCGACATCGCTGTGGCACGAGGACTATGAGCGGACAGCCCGGTGAGGTTTGCGTTGGCTTCAACTTCAGGCGTGGGCGCCTGAAGTGGTGGTGGGAACCGCAGCCGCCCAAAACATTATTCAAAAGATTTGCAGGGGAAAGACTTCAGGTTAAACGGCTTCTTTCTGAATACGTTTATATACCCGTTTGGAAACCAAGATACTGAATTCGTAAAGTGCCCACAAAGGAACAAAAACCAAGATCTGGCTAAACATATCCGGAGGCGTAATTATGGCTGAGATAATGAGAAGAATCACAATCATATATTTTCGGTTCTTTGTCAAAAAGTCGGGGGTAACGATACCAATTTTAGTTAAAAAATAGATTAGGATGGGCAATTCAAAAACGATCCCCACAGCAAAAGTTACCGAAACCACCGAGCTGATGTAGGAGCTGAGTGAAATCTGATTCATTACATCCTGACTGACAGAGTAGTTTCCCAAAAAGTTCACCATTAGAGGAACAATCGTGAAATAGCTGAAAATAATACCGGTAAGAAACAACAAAGTACTTATTAAAAGTCCGCCACTGGAGTATTTTCTTTCGTTTGAATGCATAGCGGGTTGGACAAAACGCCATATTTCCCAGAGGATGTATGGAAAAGCCAAAATAAAACCTGCCACTGCCGAAATATAGATGTGTGTCAGAAACTGGGCTGACATTTTAAGGCTTATAATTTTTAAGTGCATTTCCGGGATACACAGCGAGTTAATGGATAACCAATGTCCAAATTTACACAACATTCTGAAAGTGATAAAGTTAGAGCTGCTGGGCGCCAAAATAATTGTATCAAAAATGATATGCCTGTTTAAAAAGGCAAGTACTGCCAAGACTATGACCGCCAACAGCGAACGGAAAATGTGTCCGCGTAGTTCTTCGAGATGTTCCCAAAAAGACATTACTTTTTCTTCCTGTTGGGGACTATTTTTTGCTGTTTGCTTTTTCATGTTAAAAAGAATGCCCAAAAGTAAAAAAACCTCGCCATTGGCAAGGTTTTTTTATAAATAAACGTAAATTGTTTTCTATGTAAAAACAATTTGAGTTCCGGGACCATCGCACATCGCGTACAAATCGCCAACAGTAATGATGGCTTTGACGGTTTCGTGAAAGTCTTCTTTTGTGAGATTGAACATGTCGGCAGCAAGTTTACAGGCATAGATTTCACCGCCACCGGCCTCGATGAGTTCAAGGAATTCGTCCACCGGAGGTATGTCCAGTTTGTCCATTCCCTTTTTCATCATTTTGGTTACGCCGGCTTCTACTCCCGGCAAAGCACCGAGCAGCGTTGGAAAAGGTAGCCCGCCTGGCATTCGCATGGCAGGGTTACCGACCGTAGCCGTGTGTAACTTGTTCATTCTCTTCTTAGTGATGGCATCCAGTCCGAAAAAGGTAAAGAATAACTTGGTTTCAATCCCTTCCATCACAGCCCCGTTAGCCATGACGAGTGCCGCCAACACATCTTCCAGATTTCCCTTCGAACAAATCATCATGACTTTTTTCAAAGGATACTTTTTTTCTTGTTCCATATTGGTTAAATTAAAATGATTACATGCAAGAGACCGGTTTAGCAACTCCGGCTATTTTGGTCGCTTTTTTCAAAGGTGCGCCGGGAAACAGTTGATAAAAAGTTTTGGCATCTACTACGCCGGATTTACCAATTCCACGAATAGTCAGCCCTTCTCCGGCTGCTACTTTTTTACGTATAAATTCGATAACTTCGAAATGTTTGTCAGTAAGTTCAAGACCTTCTTCTTTTGCAATATCAATTGCAATTTCTTTGTTCCATGCGGATGCATCTTTGAGATAACCCTCTTCCGTTACTTCCACATTCAGATTAGCTATTGTTTTTATTGTCATAATGTTATTTATTAGAGGTTAAAAATTTTATTTATTGCTTTTCTTTTTTTGCTTTCTTATCCGACTCTATTGCGATATTCTTCAGGAAAGTAATCATGAAGCCAAGTCCTTTACGCAATTCCGGAGAATTCATAGCACGTAAGGCTTTGAAAAGTGAATATTCCGGAATATCATTGACGTCAAGGCTCTTATAAACTACCAGGCCATTGTTGATAGCACTGAGCATTTCGGGCTGGGTTAGATTTTTAATAGTTTCGAGGATAGTAACAACATTTTCTGCCAATAATTCCATATCTTCCGTTGAGAAGTGGGTAACGATGTTGTCGATAATTTTTCCCGACTCTTTCACAAAATCCACATAGCCCTTCTTTTCGAGATCATTCATGGCTTTAATGCCATCGAGTCCTATTTGGTGCAAAATTGGGGAAATATCGCGGAGAAAATCATATCCGCTCTCCAACATATCAAACAGCTCAATAAACGTGTCAATGTTTCTGACAACCTTTAACAAAAGTACTTTTACCGCTTCGCCATCTATTTCAACGCCGGCATTTTCCAACTCGGTAACCGCTGAACTAAATACATCTTTCCCGACTTTATACAAGTCGGCTGAGAGGTCAGAGACATTTTTCCGAATCTCTCGCTGAGCTTGTATTTCTTCAAGAACGAGGTCAAGCTTGCGGTTCATAGCATCTATTTGTTCCTGCATATTTTTTTCATTCATAGCTTTAAGTTTAAAGTTAATACCAATTTATGCTTAAAGCTTTTTACCTGCCATTTGCATCTCAGAATCAATAGGCATCTCTTTGCCTTTCAGTAGGATATGCCAGTAAATCCATCGAAAGAGCAGCTTTCCGTAATGATTAATACGGGTTACCTTTAGCAAGCCGAAAGGTCCGACACCGGGGAAAGGAAATGATCCGGGAAGAGGTTCGGTATCATAATTAAAATCAATGAGTGTCCCTTTTCCATAGCCGGTCTCGATATAACAATTGGCATGACCGTCAAAACTTGCCGTATAAGGCCGGTCTTCTATGGCACACATCAAGTTTTCTTCCAGAATTTCAGCGGCGAAGTGTGCTACGGAGCCGGCTTTTGAGGTAGGCAGGTTAGCCGCATCACCAATCACAAAAACATTTTTATAGTCGCGCGACTGTAACGTATGTTTATCCGTGGGAACAAAATTCATATCATCACCCATTCCGCTACGTTCTATCACCTTGCTTCCAAGGTTTGTGGGAATACTGACGAGGCAGTCAAATTTAACTTCTTTGCCACCAAAATCAACAATTTTCTTCTCTTCGTTATTTACCTCTGCGATGGAGAAGTCGGGGATAATGTTTATGTTCTTTGTTTTCAGTAGCTCACCCAGCATTTTCGTGGCTCTCGGTTTGGTGAAAGCGCCGGATAATGGGGTTACATAAGTAATGTTTACTTTGTCACGCAAGCCTCTTTCGGTGAAAAAAGCATCAGCGAAAAAGACAAATTCCAATGGAGCTACCGGGCACTTGTAAGGTAACTCGGTAATGTTCACCACAAGCTCGCCACCCTGCCAGGTTTTAAAGAAACCGGCTAAAGCCGAAGCTCCTTCAATGGTGTAGAAATCGAAAATCTCTTTATACCACAGTTTGCCTTTCAAACCGGGTGTTTCTTCCGGAGCGGTATGCGTTCCTGTGGCAATCAGTAAATAATCATAAGCGAGAACAACACCATCTTCCAGCAAAACCTGGTTTTTCTCCGGTTGAATCTTCTCAATTTCTGCATAAATTACATTCATCCCAATGGGGAAGAAGTCATTTTTAGGTTTCACCACATCTTTGCGTGTGTATATTCCAAACGGGATAAACAGAAACCCCGGTTGGTAATAGTGTGTCTTAAACTGATCCACAATGGTAATGTTCCACTCTTCTCGGGGAAGTGTATTTCGCATCTTATTTGCCATCATGGTACCTGCCGTACCGGCTCCCAATATCAATAAATTTTTCATAAAACTTTTATTACTAATAATTTAAAAATCAAATTCAAATTTATATCTATATAATTAGTTATTTGCATTTTTTATTATGATATAAATCATGTATTTTCGTGGTTTAAATATTTTAGAATGAAAATAAAGAAAGATATAAGAAGTTGTAAGACATGTATTTACAGGCAAATGTTGTTTAATGACCTTAGTGATTTTGAGTATAAACTAATAAATGACGCCCGCACAGAGAGGCTTTACAAGAGGGGCGAAGTGATAAAACACGAAGGAGAAAAGGTAGATTCATTTATGTATTTACGCAAGGGCATGGTCAAACTTTTCAAAACAGATAAAAGAGAAAAGGAACAAATTCTCAGCATCAACAAACCGGGAGACTTCGTGAATCTGCTCACTATTTTCACGAGAACAACTTACAAATATAGTATTGAGGCAATAGAGGAGACTCTTGTTTGCGATGTGAATTTAGAGGTACTGAAGCATATTGTCAGCTCCAATGAAGATTTTACCATGCGTGTTTTAAACAGGATGAGTAATATTTCAGATGAAATCATTGAAAGCAGGTTTGAACTAAGCCAGAAACAGCTCAAAGGCAGAGTTGCCACCATTTTACTCTGTTTCTCTGATGATGTTTATCATAAAAAGACTTTCGATCTTCCTATCACCCGCCGCGAACTTGGCGAATTAATTTCTATGACTACGGAAAACGTTATCCGTACTTTCTCTGAATTTAGAAGAGATAGTTTGATATATGTTCAGGATAAAACCATTACGCTTGTCGATTACAACCGACTGAAAACTATTGCAAAATCGGGTTGACCGGAAAAAATACGATTTGGTGCACTCGTTCTATTCAAAATCAGGAAATGGTAATTCCCCGCTTTGTTTAAAGGGAGGTTACCTTGTTTTCCTTTTGTTTGTGTAATTATCGGATATTTGCAGGGTCAAAGAAAAACAGAATTTATGCAGTTTTCACTTTTTATGGCCCGGCGCTATCTTTTCTCAAAAAAGTCACATAACCTGGTTAATGTGATATCGCTTGTCTCCATGATAGGACTGGGAATTGGAACGGCTGCCCTGATTATCGTGCTCTCTGTTTTTAATGGCTTCGAGCATGTCATATCTTCACTCTATCATACTTTTAACCCTGACTTTACTATCACTGCAAAGCAGGGAAAAACTTTCCATTATGCACAGTTCCCTGTGAAGAAAGTTCAACAACTTTCCGGTGTTGCACAGGTTGTGCAGGTAGTCGAGGAGGATGCGTTGTTTAAATATGGCGATAAACAATACATTGGGAAGATCATGGGGCTTTCGCCAAACTATATGAAAGTGAATAAGCTCGCTACCATGATGCAGGCGGGAACTTTTGTCTTGCAGTCCGGCAAAGGAAACTTTGCTGTGGTGGGTGCCGGTGTGGCCTGGTTTCTCGGCATCAATACGCGTAATACACGACAGCTGCTGACAGTACTTGTTCCCCGGCGGGGGAATGCCTCTTCGTTTAATTTTCAAAATGCTTTTATTCGTGAAGTAATTCCTCCGGTGGGTATTTTTTCGGTACAACAGGATTTTGACCGGAAATTTGTGCTGGTGCCATTGCGGTTTGCCCGCAAACTACTGGATTACAAAGATGAGGTTACTTCACTGCATGTCTTTTTGAAGAAAAATACTTCCGCAGAGGCCGTTCAGGAAAAGATAGAAAATATTGCAGGTGCCGGGTTTGTGATAAAAAATCGTTTCCAGCAAAATGAAACGCTGTTCAAAATTATGAAATCGGAAAAGATGGCAGTTTTTCTTATCCTGGTTTTTATTCTGATCTTATCCTCGTTTAACATGATTGGCTCAGTTGCCATCCTGATTGTGGAAAAAATGAAAGACCTTGCCGTACTGAAAAGTATGGGCGCCGATATGCATACCCTGCGGCAGATTTTTCTCCGTCAGGGAGTTTTGATAAGCCTGTTGAGCTCCATTTCCGGATTGACCCTGGGTTTTGTGATTTTGTGGCTACAACAGCATTACGGGCTGGTGCAGTTGGGATCGGGCAACGGGGGGTTTATTATCAATACCTATCCGGTGCAAATGAAATTACCTGACTTTGTGTATGTCTTTATCACCGTGTTTGTTATAGGCCTCGCTGCTGCATGGTATCCGGTACGCTTTTTACTGAAAGATTACAAAAGTATTAAACTCGGTTAGCCGATAATTCTGAAATGACCTATTTTACGAAAGTAAAAAGCCTGTTCCAGCGTATTTTTCCATCCAGGATTGATTTTCGCGGATCGAGCGACAACCAGATAAAAACAGCTTTACCTTCGATATGGTTTTCAGGCACAAAACCCCAGTAGCGCGAGTCGGCGGAGTTGTCTCGGTTGTCCCCCATCATCCAGTAATAATTCATTTTGAAAGTGTAATGATTGGCCACTTTTCCATTGATGTATATCTTGCCATCTTTTACCTTTAATTTGTTACCTTCATACACCCTGATTACTCTTTTGTAAAGGGGTAATATTTTCATATTCAGGGCAATGGTGGCTCCTTTTTTAGGAATGTAAATCGGACCGTAGTTATCACGATTCCACTTATAAGTGTTACTGAACGGGAAAATTTCCGGATCACGAATCCCTTTGGGAATATTCGAAACTTCTATTCTTTTTACAATGGGGAGTTTTTTCAGTCCGTCGCGTGCTTTATCCGTCAGCATATAAACAAACTGTCCCGGAATACTTGTACGTCCGCCTTCGGTAATGTTCAGGCGGTCGAGAATAATGGGGTTAATGGAGTGTCCATCGGTGAAAACCGTGTATTCAAATTCTTTCTTTCCGGGGTCATGGTTTTCTTTACCGTTGATAAACACTTTGTGGCTGATAATCTGTAACGAATCACCGGGGAGTCCGATACATCTTTTAATAAAGTTTTCCTCTTTGTCCACCGGCCGGTAAATGATGTTGCCAAAATCTTTTTTATCACTCCATACTCTTTTACGGCCATACTGTTTTATCAGGGTGTAATAGCTAATGTTGCTCTGGAACCGTGTTGATACCGTGTCGCCGTCAGGATAATTAAAGACTACCGCATCGTTTCTGTGAACTGTTTCCAGACCGGGCAAACGCCAATAGGGCAATTCAATCCACGTGAGGTAGGATTTCAAATGCTGTGTGAAAGGTATGGTGTGATGGATAAAAGGAAACGACAGTGGTGTATTGGGGACTTTTGGGCCATAGGCAATCTTACTTACAAAAAGATAATCGCCCACAAGTAGTGACTTTTCCATGGAAGAGGTAGGAATGGTGTATGCTTCAATGAGAAAAGTGCGAATGATGGTTGCAGCCACTACGGCAAAAATAATAGCATCTGTCCACTCGCGGACAGCACTTTTTCGCGGTTCCCTACGCTCATCGGGATCAACAAATTTTTCCTCTTTTTGAAAAGCGAGATAAGGAAAATAGAAAAAAGGGAAAACTACGGCAAGAAACTGTTCACCCAAGCTGTATTTCCCGAAACATTTTGCCATTTCCACCAACATGAGCATATACATAAACACGTTGATGAATGGGAAAATCAACAGAAAGTACCACCACATAGGCTTTTTTATGATCTTCAGAAAAACATACAGATTATAAAACGGAATCAGTGTTTCCCAAACTTTTCGTCCGGCTTTTTCAAATTGCAACCAGAGAAAAATGGTGGGAAGTGTAAAAGAAAGTGGAATAAAAATCAGTAATTCAATCATTTGCTAATACTTTATTTGGTGCTGCAAAATACTAAAATCGTTGTTTGTCAGTCGTTAATATTTGTTAATTGTAATCCTTTGCAAAGCTAAAGCAAAAACAGGCAGGTCTGTGCGGCAAGAAATACGCATCAGCTTTCTTAAACACATTTGGCGTGTTCTGCTATTTTAATGTTGTTCCTGACACGTAATGTTCAATTGCTCACAACCCCAGTGTTTTCAAATAGTCCTGCATGGTGAAGATTCCTTTTTTCTCCTGAATAAATTCAGCGGCAAGCACAGCTCCCAGGGCAAAACCCTTCCGGTTTTTGGCTTCATGTTTCAGTGTCAGCCTGTCCACTTCCGAGTCATAAACCACTTCATGAATTCCGGGAACTTCACCTTTCCGGAAAGAGAGGACGGGAAGCGTATGCGGATCGTCATCGGGAGCATTTTTCCATTTTTTCAATTGCGGATTTTCGTGCAGGATATCTTCTGCCAGCCGCAAAGCCGTCCCGCTTGGTGCATCCATCTTATGAATATGATGGGTTTCGGAAACTGATGGGCGATAATCTTCGGCAGAAGCCATGATCCTGGCCAGCAAACGGTTGACATGGAAAAGAATGTTTACGCCAAGACTGAAATTCGGTGCGTAAAAGAGTGTTCCCCGTGTTTCGGCACAGTCTTTTTTAACGGATTCCAGCTTGTCATACCACCCGGTAGTTCCTGTAACCACAGGCAATCCCAGCTGAAAGCAACGCAAAATATTGTTCACGGCCTCTTCGGGAATAGAGAAGTCAATGACAACCGCATCATGCGAAAGTGAAGTCGCTTTTTCCCAGCCTGACGGGGTGTCTATGATAGCAACAATTTCATGTTCCCGCTGGTGGCAAACTTCCTCAACCGCCTTCCCCATCCGGCCGTAACCTGAAATAATAATTTTCATAGGTTTAAGTCTTTTTAACGTTTCTTCCAGATTTTCCAGGATTCTTCCGCCTGAATTTTTAGCATTTCCATACCGTTTTTCACAGTGGCTCCCTTTGCTTTTCCTTTTTTCAGGAACAATGTCTCTTCCGGATTATAAATCAAATCGAAAAGGATATGGTTAGGTGTAACCAACTCATAGGGAATTGCCGGTGACCGGTCTGTATGAGGATACATCCCTACCGGACTGGTGTTGACGATAAGTTGGCACTCATTCATAATAGCCGATGATATCCAAGTGTAGCCCAATGTTTCCATCTTTTCGGGATGTCGCGTAACAAAAGAAAAATAAATACCGAGTTTACGCAACACATAAGCCACCGAATGTGATGAACCTCCTGTGCCAAGAATGAGCGCCCGTGTTATTTTACGCCCTTTGAGAAGTGGTTTCAACGATTTTTCAAGACCAATAACATCGGTATTAAATCCTTTCAACAAAACCTCTTCCCTGTTTCGATAAACCTTGATAACGTTCATGCTGCCAACAAGTGGGACGGGAGCAAAAACTTTGTCCACTATGGAGAGAACCGTTCTCTTGTATGGGATTGTGATATTCAAGCCTTTAAGTTGTGGATTCTCACGGGCAAATTCATGCAGGTCAGGAAGCTCGTCCATTTCCCACATCCGATATTCCGCATCAATATGTTTTTTCGAAAACTTCTTCTCAAAATATTCTCCCGAAAAAGAATGTTCCAATGGTTTGCCTATGAGTCCGTAGATATCCATAATTAAAATCTGCAATATAAAAATTTTTTATGCTCGTTCCCTTACTTCATTTCCTGCCATTAGCTCTATGGCAGTGATACTTAAAATTCCCAATACCATGACGAACACAGCAATCCAGAAAACTTTGTCATAATATTGGGGAAGTACGCTGGCATAACGAGCCACCACTTTTTCGCCATGTTTCAGAATTAGTTCGCCGCTACTATTTTTCAGGTATTCGGCGGTTTTCCATGGCCACAATACATTTAGCGAGCCAAGAATAAAGCCCGCCAGCACAGCAATGGTCTGATCCTTAAAACGTTTAAATACCCACGAAAGAAGATGTGAAAAAGCGATAAGTCCAATGATAGCTCCGAGCGCCACGGGGAATAAAACGGATAGTTCCCGGTTATTAATGGCCTGAATGGCTACCAGCTCGTAGTTTCCCATCAGAATCAGCACAAAAGAACCCGATAGTCCAGGCAGTATCATGCTGCAAATAGCCACTATTCCACACAAAAACAAATACCAGAAGTTGCTGTTTTCTGCAGCCGGATTGATGAGAGAAACAAAAACTGCAAAAGCTGTTCCGAGAACAAATAGTAAAATGACAACAAAATTCCATCGGTCAATGGTTTTCGCCACGAAATAGATGGAAGCCAGCACAAGTCCGAAAAAGTAAGCCCAGATATAAATTGGATAATCTCTGAACAGATAATCGAAAACACGTGCCAGCGTAATAATGGCCAATGCAATACCAACAATCAGTGTGAGCAGGAAATAGAAATCGGTTTTTTCGGCAAAGGCTTTCCATTTTCCGGTAAAAAGTAGCTTTGCCGCAGTAAGATCAAACGCTTTTATCGCATTGATCAGGCGCTCAAAGATACCGGTAATCAGTGCGATAGTACCCCCGGAAACACCGGGAATGATATTGGCAACACCTACGGCAATCCCTTTAAAAAAATAGTTTATATACTCCTTCATAGATATTATTTTTCACTGTCATCAACTTTGCATGCAGCTGAAAATGGACTTTAACGCAATAAATATTTGATAATTTTTAACTTCTTGCCATAAGGCGCATAGCGTACCGGGATATCGAGCCATGTTCCACGATAGACTACCGGCTTGGCGTTGGAGAATGTTTCAAAGCTGAAATAGCCGTGATATTTTCCAATTCCACTGTTGCCCACACCCCCAAACGGCAGCTTGTTGCTGGCAATATGCATCAAAGTGTCATTTACGGTTACGCCACCGGCAGGGATACTTCCAATGATTTTTTTCTGAAAAGAGTGGCTTTTGGAGAAGATATACAGTGCCAGCGGACGTGGACGGGCATTTACCCGGGAAATGACTTCATTTAGATCATGAAAAGAAAGTACCGGCAAAACAGGGCCGAAAATTTCCTGCTGCATCACCGGAAGGTCAAAGTTTACCTCATCCAGGATAGTAGGCTCAAAATATTTTTCATTTTTATCGTAATGACCGCCGTAGGCAATTTTGGTGCCCTCAAGCAAGGTTACCAGCCGCTCCATATTGGCGCGGGTGATAATACGTGGAAAATCAGGACTCTTGCGGGCATCTTCGCCATAGGCCTTTTTGATGGCAGCAACAATGGCTTTCATCAACGGCTCTTTTATCTTTTCGTGTACATAAAGATAGTCGGGAGCAATACAGGTTTGACCGGCATTTAGCATTTTTCCCCAGACAATCCGCCTTGCTGTTAGCTTCAGAGGTGCCGTTTCGTCCACAATACAAGGACTTTTTCCCCCCAGCTCAAGGGTAACCGGAATCATCAGTTTTGCTGCCGACTGCATGACGATTTTTCCCACACGCGAACTTCCGGTGAAGAAGATATGATCAAACCTGAGTTTCAACAGCGCCTGCGATAGCTCCACACCTCCGGTAACGACATGGATATATTCTTTTTCAAAACTACTGTTGACCATCTTTTCTATGGCCATAGCTGTATTTTCCGCAATCTCGGACGGCTTGATAATCACCGTATTCCCTGCGGAGATAGCCCCAATCAAAGGTGCTATCATCAGCTGAAAAGGATAGTTCCACGGTGCAATTATCAACACGGTTCCAAGTGGTTCGTTTGTTTTATAACCTTTTGCGGGAAAGCTTATAATGGAAGATCTTACTTTTTTTGGTTTAACCCATTTGTGCAGCTTTTTCAGATGAAAACGCAGTTCATCGAGGACAAAACCAATCTCGGTAGCATAAGATTCAAAAGGCGATTTGTGTAAATCTTTATGCAAAGCCTGGTAAAGTTCTTCTTCGTGCATAAGAATGGCAGAACGCAACTTTTTCAGAGCTTCTTTCCGGAAAAGAGGGTTACGGGTTTTCCCACTTGCAAAAAAAAGATGCTGACTTTTGAGTAAAGCTTGCAAAGATGTATTTTCCATAGGGAGATAATTTTGAAGTTGTGTTCTGTTCTTTGGTACAGGCTACTATTGCTTCAGGCTGTCGGGTAAAAAGTGCATAAAAGTATCGCCACGCAGCCCCAAACGCAGGGTTTCTAACGGAATAACTTCGGTGGGAGCAATATTTCCGAGATTCACGTTGGCACCAAAATGTTTGATAAACCATACCTGTTGTAATTTTTGTGGTGCTTCCCACAGTATGTTGTCCAGCGGCAGATGATTGGAAATTTCACTGATAAGTTCGTGGTTGGCTTTCCCATGAATATCATAAATGCCCACCGTACCACTTTCGCGGGCTTCGGCAATTACTTTGAAAGAGCCGGCTTCTAATTCAGCCTGCATTTGCGAAACCCATTGCGAGATAGGAATTTCCAGCCCGGCAATCTTTGAGCCTACCTCTGATACTACCAAAAAGTCTTTGGACAGGGTATGGATATATTCGCATTTTTTGTCGTGATCTATTTCCATGGAACCATCTGAGATTTCAACAGCATCAAAGCCTAGTTTATCAAGAAAACGGCGAAAGTCATCAAACTGGTCTCTCATGGCAAACGCTTCGAAAAGCGTTCCGCCAGGATAAACCCGGATACCATGTTTTTTGTAAAAGGTAATTTTTTTCTTTACATTCGGGTTGGCATAAGAGGTGCCGAAACCGAGTTTCAAAAGGTCAATAAAGCTACCTGCGGTTTCCACCAAATCTGCAGCCTGGTTCATCCCGATGCCTTTGTCCATAACCATAGTAATACCCTTGGATCTGGGTTGTGAGGGTCTTTCGGGAATAAATTTCAACGTAATATTCATTGTTATATTTTTATGTTAACTATTGGGTTTCTTATAAATATCCAGAATCTCAACAAACCGTGGTTCGTCAAGAAGCTCAGGAAGATACTGTAGTAAATCCTGATGTTCGTCAAAATTTAATTTTACAGCCCGTTCAATATCGAAAAATGCTTCTTCAACTTTTCCAATACGGTACAGATATCCGGCTCGCCTGTATAAAATCTTAGCATCAGAATTATTCTTTTCCAACGCTTTGGTTAAGATGTCAACAGCTTCCGGAAACTCGTCCTGTAAAGCCAAGACCAGCGAGTAATTGAGCCAGGCTTCTACATGATGGCTGCTTTGGTTTACCACCTCCTTAAAGAGGGGTTGAGCTTTGTCAAGATTATGGTTTCGCAGGAAAAGCACAGCCAGCTCAAACTTCAAATCATCTTGCTGGGGAGCAAGCTGAATAGCCTTTTCATAATATTTAATGGCAGTTTTCTCCATGTTCTGGCGAACAAAGATACGGGCAACACCTCCCCAGGCATCTGCAAGCTTATCATCCAGGTCGAGTGCATGATTGTATTGAATTAATGCGTTTTCGAGGTCATTCAGATTTTCCCACGATTCACCAATATAGCAATAAGTTATGGCATCCGGTTTTTCCAGTTTTAGCGTTTCTTCGTATAGGTTAATGGCTTTGTGATACTGTTGAATACTGGTATAGGCATTGGCCATATTGAAATAAGCAGAAGCAAATTCATCATCAATGGCTACAGCAAATCCATAGGCCTGAATAGCTTTCTCATAAAGTTCCTGGTTACTGTAAAAAATACCGAGATTAAACCATGCAAACTTGGAATAGGGATGGCGATCCAGAAAATTTCCAAAAAATTCAATGGCTTCCTCTTCACGACTGGTAAGCTCGAAGAAAAAAGCAATCTCCTGGATAAGGTCTTCTGACTCCGGGTGGATTTCCAGTGCTTTTGTCAGATGTCGTAAAGCGTTGGGATAGTCGTTGAGACTTTCATATTCGTAAGCAATATTGGAGTAAATCTCCTCCGGACGTTCCGTAGTCTCCAGTACTTTTTTATATGCATCAATGGCCTGCTCATGCTTATCCATGAGACTGTATATTTCTCCTTTGGCGAGGAAAAACTCCTCATTCCCGTTTTCCAGCGTGTCCAGATCGTTCAAAATTTTCAATGCCTGGTTATATTTTGCTTCCTGTGTGTAAAGACGGGCTTCTCTTATCTTGAAAGAATTACTGCCGGGGTGCTGCTGCTGTGCCCACTCAATAGCCGAATGTGTCAGGCTTGTCTGCTGAATATCAAGATAATAGTCGATAATAACTTCAAACTCCTCCACATCAAAAAAATGACCTTCTCCCGATTTCAACAACTCTTCAAAACGGCTTACCAGCTCGTTTGTCTCATCATCCTGTTGCCAATCAAATTCTTCATCCATAGGTTAAAATTCTGCTGCAAATTTAAGATTTATACCAACATAAAAATGTGTGTCTTTATCTTTGTGTTTCCCTCATAAATATAAGGCGAAAATAACCAATCTTTTTTCAGTAGGGGCGAATATTTCACTAATTTTGCACAAAGTGGTCTCCAACAGGAAAAGCCGCAATCTTAATTTTACCAATAAAAATGACGTTAATCAAATCAATATCAGGTATTCGCGGAACCATCGGTGGGAAAAGTGGTAATAATCTCAGCCCTATCGACATTGTCAAATATACAGCAGCTTTTGTACATTTCCATCAGAAGCACCATGGCAAAAAGGAGATACGTCTTGTGGTGGGCCGCGATGCCCGCATTTCGGGTAAAATGGTAGAAGGTCTTGTGGTTTCCACTGCTGTGGGAATGGGGGCGGATATTATCAATACCGGGCTTTCCACAACGCCTACCGTGGAAATGGCCGTTATCGAAACCCATTCAAATGGCGGTATTATCCTCACGGCCAGCCACAATCCCAGACAGTGGAATGCGTTGAAACTGCTTAACGAGAGGGGAGAATTCCTCTCTGACAATGAGGGGCGGCAGGTACTGGAATATGCTGAGAATCTGAATTTTAATTTTGCGGCGGTGGATGAGTTGGGAACTGTAACGGAAGATGATACTTTTATTGACCGGCATATCGATGCCGTGCTTCGGCTTAAGCTGGTGGACAAAAATCTGATTGCCAAAGCCGGTTTTAAAATAGTCGTGGATGCTGTGAATTCTACCGGAGGTATTGCTATTCCCCGGCTGTTGAAAGCATTGGGCGTGAAAGAAATTGTTGAAATAAATTGCGGGCCTACCGGCGAATTTGCTCACAATCCGGAACCATTGCCGGAGAACCTGACTGAAATTTCTGCCAAAGTAGTCCGCGAAAAAGCAGATTTGGGCATTGTGGTAGACCCCGATGTGGACCGGCTTGCCTTCGTCATGGAAAATGGCCAGATGTTTGGCGAAGAATATACCCTGGTGGCGGTAGCCGATTATGTTTTGCAACACGACGTGGGAAATACAGTTTCTAACCTCTCCTCGACGCGGGCGCTGCGCGATATTACCGAAAAAGCAGGAGGAAAATATTCTGCCGCAGCTGTGGGTGAAGTGAATGTGGTTGCCAAAATGAAAGAAGTTGGTGCTGTGATTGGCGGCGAAGGCAACGGCGGTGTGATTTATCCCCGGTTGCATTACGGACGGGATGCGCTTGTGGGCACGGCGCTTTTCCTCACTTACCTTGCCGGTCGTAAAATGAAAGTATCGGAGTTACGGACCACTTATCCCGATTATTTTATCTCTAAGAATAAAATAGCACTGAGTCCTGATATACCGGAGCAGGAGCTTTTCGCCAAAGTTCGTGCTGCTTACTCCGAATTTCCCACGCTGGATATTGATGGATTGAAAATTGATTTTCCCGATGGCTGGGTGCAATTGCGTACTTCCAACACGGAGCCTGTTATGCGTATTTATGCGGAATCGACTAGTATAGGAAAAGCCAATGCTTATGCGGAAAAGGTTATGGATTTACTGAAAGACGATGGCCAAACGATAGCCAAACAATAGCCAATCGGTCGTTAAGCAGTTGTCTTATCCTGAAGTCGGCAAAAATTTTCTTATTCACGATTTTTCAACACTTTGGCAGAGATTACGTTTTTTACCTATCTTTAGCCGGATTAAAAAACCCGAACAGCTATGGCATTGTCACGCAGAAAAAAACATAAATTCAAAGTAGTAAGTTTCAAGCTTTCAGCAAAGCAAATGAAGTCGTTGAAGAATTATTGCCGGGCACGGAAAACCACGCCAACCAAGCTTATCAAAAAAAGTATAAAATATTATATTGATAATTTTTCGGAAGATGTCCCAAGAAAGTATTATACCACATCAAACCAGCTGGATATATTTAACGACAGTGAAGGGGACAAAACGCTGGATATGTTCGAATAAACCGGCAGGCAGAAGCTTATCTTATTTGACAGACATTTCTAAAGTACTGACTTTTTTACCCTGAGAAAGTTTAGTTTTCACTTTTCTTCCATTGATTTTTTCTTTTTTCTGCGGTTCACCATAACGTTTCATATCAAAAAAATCACCACCGTTATTCATATCATAGGTTACGAGAATATCCGTTATTCTCTTTGTACCTTTGGTAACGCCACGTTTCATTTCAAACTCCCATTTTTTCATGTTATTTTTGCTTCCTTCCACAAATGCGGAAGCTTTATGGGATTTCTCTTTGATAATCTGAAACGTCAGCCCCAAATCGGTTAGTGCACTTTTTACACTGACAATATCGTGACTTACAAGAGCTTTGGCAATGGCAATATCTGTCTTTGTTGAATCCTGTGCTTTTACCAATAGCCCACTCAGCAGTAAAACAAAAAATAGTATTCCCTTTTTCATAATTCGTTTATTTTAGTTTTCAAAAGTAATCATTTTTCTAATAAACCGGGAGAATTAATTGAACCGCTCAATAATTAGCTTCTTAAAACCGGGGGTGGCGTAATTTTTAAAACTTTTGTCTTTGACTGACCAGATAAAAAAGGCCTCCAGACCGGGATGGTTCTCCACAAAAACACGCGATTTTTTATAACCCATTACCATAAAAGCAGTGGCATAAGCATCGGCGAGAGCGGTGTTTTTTGTCAGGACTGAAACACTCAGCAGCGAATGTTGTACCGGATATCCGGTTTTTGGATCGATGGTATGCGAATAGCGTATGCCGTTTTCTACGTAATATTTCCTGTAGCTTCCGGAAGTGGCCACAGACATATTTTTGAGGGCAATGACGGCTTTCAGTATCCGGGGCGAATCCTTATCGGCAGAGGGTTTCTCAATACCCACACGCCAGGAGGAACCATCAGGTTTTTCGCCTTTGCCTTTTACTTCTCCACCAATGTCAATCAGGTAGTTGTGGATGCCGAGGTTGTCGAAGAAGCGTCCGACCACATCGTCAGAATAGCCTTGTGCAATACCATTGAAGTCAATTTGCATTCCGGGATTGGCTTTGATAACCTTACCGTTTACCATCTTAATTTTTTGATAGCCGATAAGTGGCAAAAGGCTGTCCACAAGGTGTTTCCCGACTTTTTCACGATTTTCAAAACCAAAGCCCCATACTTCTACCAGCGGGCCTACGGTCATGTCAAAAGCACCATTGGTAGCTTTGCTCACCTGTTGGGAATCGTTGAAATTACCTATAAAATTATCGTCTAATACCACACTTGTATCATTCCGGTTTACACGAGACAAAATGGAGTTGGGAAGCCATAAAGAAACCGATTGGTCAAATGCCTTGAGAATGGAATCTACCTGTGTATGAAGATTACGGTGCAGCGAATCATAATAGACCATATTATAATAGGTACCCTGAGCTTCACCTTTCAGATGAATGGGTTGAATCTCTTTTTTGGGAGAACATGAAAAAAGAAACATTGTGGAAATCAGAATGATAACCATCCCGGAAAGAATATGTTTTTTCATGGCTTTTAGATAAAGTAGCCTCTTGATTTAGGCGCTACAAAATAAGTACATTTTTGGCAAACAAGGTAGTTTTATGCGGGAAAATAGTTGAGGGTTTGGTGTATTGTATTAATTTTTGCTAACATTTACACACGCAGTTGCCGGATTCGGTTAGGGAAAATCTGATGATCACAGATTTTCATGTATTCTACCTACCCCTAAATTTTCAAGATGAGGTAGCACCGATAAAATCGAGTGGCATGTTATCTATCCATTTATATCCGGACTCTTTGTAACGGTGCATAGTTTCCAAAAGAAGTGGCAATTCCCTTTTCTTTTTCATTTCTATTGCAATGCTGTAACGCCTAATGCCTACAAGTTTTATGGCAAGGAAAGACATGACATTTTATTTCTTTTTTACATTATATCCGTCCACAACAAGTTGCGGTTTCCTGTTCTTCAAATCTCTATTTTTTATGGTTGCCGTAAGCACACGCCTTTCATCTGGCAGCAACGATACATAATTATCCGACCAGAGAACCGGAAGAATGGTTTTCCCCGTATTTTTATCTTTGATAGCGAAGTGCACGAAAAAAGCAATAAAGCGGACATTATTGGTAATCGTTACCGTAAACTTCGTTGCGTCTCCCTGCTGTTCCTGCTTGACGGAAGTATGGATTTCCGCTTCAGGCAAACGGTTTAGTGCCGTATAATCGGCATATTGTTTCGATGGTGTGTGAAAATACCATGGTGTTACTTTGGCTTTGTAATCTAAAACATCGGGCTTGGCGGAAAGCCAATAAAAATTGTTGTCAACTTCATTGCCTTCTTTATCAAAAAGCCTTAAATCAAGAAAATATACTGATGAATCCCAGTTTCTCTGCGGCAACGTAAAGATTTTCCGGCTACTGTTTGCTTTTAAATTTATGGCTATGGTTTTTTCAAACCTCACACGGGAATTTGTATTGTACACCCTTATTCTCAGTGTGCAACTGTCCAAATCGTTGAGCTTGTCGTCAACAGCAAAAAGTACATGATGAGCATAATCATAAATGATGTGATAAGGCTGCGAGGCTTTTTTTGCACCGTAATATGCCCCATTGGGCATAAGGTAATAATCGTAAAGCTGCCAGTACATCGACGGCCAGGCCGAGTTGAGCATCCACTGTATCACCCCGGTAGCCTTGTAGCGGTATGCCGAAAAAGCCTCAAACATAGGGCGTATCAATTCATAATTCAGCACCTGTGCTTTTTTGGCATAATCGGCCAGCGAGACAGCCTTGCCATAACGGGCATCCATGGATTTGGTATATCTGTCAAGGGTACTGAATATGTGGCGGGCACTATGGTAGTTCCAAACGGAATCTATGGGCCAGCGGTGTTTCTTCGAAAACATCTTTTCCAGACTTTCCAAAGGTGGAACCTGCGCCCCGGGACCGGTTTCGGTATTAAAACCAAAAGCTCCGCCGTACAAAGTATCGGAAAACCAGTAAACAGGAGGCTCATAAGCATAAGGGCCACGCATTTTCACGCTGGTAGGACCAGCCAGTGAAGTCCACTCTTTGGCAGAGGCCAGATAGATCCGTGTAGAGTCGTATTCCGAAAGAATCTTCAAATATTTCTTCTCCAGTGCCGGCTTGGGAATTTTATCGCTGCCGCCGAACCATGTAAAAATGGAGGGGTGATTTCTCAGCCACACAATTTGGTCCTGCCATGCACGACTCATCATATTTATGTCTGACGAGGATAAAATGCCGCCATATTTTTCGTCAACTGTTTTACCTAGAGTATTTTCCCATTCCCATTGGGCGCTCCAACCCACCATAATAAGAATTCCCATCCGGTCGCTAAGGTTATAAATCGCTTGGCTGTTCCCCCAGAAACCTTCGAGACGAATGGTGTTCAATCCCATATTCTTTACATACTCAAGCTGATTTTCAATACTTTCCAGCGTGTCATCCAGCAACAGCCTGTCGGTCCACCCGCCACCGCGAATCAATATTTTTTCCCCGTTAATTTTAAATCCGCGAAAACCTTTTTTAGTGAAATAAGACGAAACGGTTCGGATACCATAATCAATACCTTTTGTATCAAGGATATTGTTGCCATTACGTACGGAAAATTCGGCATGATATAAATAAGGCGTCCCCAAAGTGTATGGCCACCAAAGTTTGGGATATGAAATCTTCAAAGCCGGAAAATCCTTTGAAGAAAAGATAATTTTTTTAGTCTCTCCATGTAACAAAGAAACATGTTTTACCATTTTGCTCCCATTGATTTTTAACAAAACGTCGCACTTTTGAGAAGATTTGCGATAATTGGTAACTTCAACCGACGCTGTCAGTTCAGCCTGTAACAAATCTTTTGACAGAGAGGTTACCACAAAAGGATGGTTTACGGCTGTTCCACCGTTTGTTTCAAGAATTACCGGTCTGAAAATGCCCATATCAGCATCGGGAACTTTAGGATTCCAGTCCACAAAACCGATAGTAAAATCACCCGGTTTGGGTGGAAAAACTTCTACTGCCAGCACATTTTTTCCTTTTCGGATAACCCCGGAAATATTAAACAGATAATGCAGAAAAGCATTTTTTACTTGTGTTGTATCGGCTATCTTCTCGCCGTTGAGCCAGATATTGGCTTTATAGTTAATTCCTTCGAAACGCAGCAAAACCGTCTGTTCGTGAAAATCACCGGAAAACACAGTACGGTACCACCACGCCGGGCGAAAAGGCGCTTTAGAGATTTTTCTCAGGTTTTCGTCCATAAAAATATTCTTGTAAATGCCGTTTTGTACCAATACATGAAAAACGGTAGCCGGCACTTTGGCAGGATACCAACCTGACATGTCGAAACCGGGCAAACTTATGGTTGCCCCGCCAGCTGCAGTGGAATCGGCACTATAAATAAACCAATGATGGGATAAATAGTCTTTTGAAAAATCAATTTGTCGGGCAGACACTTTCAGGGAAGTGGTGGCAACGGAGACCGTCAGCAACAATACAATCCGGAGTAATTTCATCTGATTCATAAGTAACTTTTTTTGTTTTAACTACTTTTCGTTTTTCCTAAATTATCGTAAGCATCAAGCTTCAATATTCTGATAAACCAGTATAAAGAAAAGAAGATACCCTCTCTTTCTTTTGTCAGTCATAATCACTTCCATGCAAATCTACTAATTTATTAAGCGACTCGCACGAACTTTTATAAAACTTTCTCTTAAGTATCTATTATTTTATAAAAATTTTCATATATTTGCATCCGAAATCAAAATAATGTCTTTATTCCAATCAGGCAGATTTATAGCTAAAGTATTGAGAGTTATGTTAAAATATCATTTTAAAAGGGAGAAAGTTGTGTGGGTTTTGTATCTTCACGGAATAATGGCATTATCCAAAATATTGACATTTCATAGAATAACACAATAAAAAACCAATCTTTTTATGAAAAGAATTCTTTTTCTCCTCGTCATTGTACTGCTATTTGCAGTAAGCGCCTGCCGGTCGGGCCGTGAGCCGGTGGATTATGTGAACCCGTTTATCGGTACCGGCGGACACGGACACACTTTTCCGGGAGCGACAGTTCCTTTCGGCATGGTGCAACTCAGTCCCGACACCAGGATAGAAGGCTGGGACGGTGCTTCCGGATATCATTACAACGACTCTGTCATTTACGGCTTTTCACATACGCATTTGAGCGGCACGGGAATATCCGATTACTGTGATATTCTGCTCATGCCCACCAGCGGAAAATATTATCTTAACAGCGGATACAAAACCGGTACAGATAACGGTTACGCCTCACGATTTGACAAAAGTACCGAGAAAGCTTCTCCCGGATTTTATGCCGTGAAACTGACCGATTATGGCATTTCGGTAGAGCTGACTGCCACCAAACGGGCCGGATTTCAAAAATATACTTTCCC
>VAOZ01100286.1_pt1 | contig 31808 bp, 32 predicted proteins | sample 3394041 | NCBI WGS metagenome assembly VAOZ01 (sample SAMN08290431, study PRJNA428436) | hydrothermal vent metagenome | isolation source: Deep-sea hydrothermal vent chimney | place: Indian Ocean: Southwest Indian Ridge
GCTCTGCGGAACTTCGTATAACAGCGGATATCCAAAATTTCTTTTCACAAACCCTTTGGGATTTGTTACAAGAAACTTCGGATCATCCGCGCACGTTATATGAAATTGAGTTTGAGTTTTCTTAATTTTCGAAAGGGCAACTTTTTATAGAAAAATTTATAACATTTACTTCTTAATCAATATTATGGCAAATAATTTACAAACAAAATTTGATAAAGCACTTAACATTTTTGTCGATAATTATAAGAAAAATCCAAATATTCTTGCAATCTTCGTTTCAGGATCATATATCCATTCAACTCCTGACAAAAATTCTGATTTAGATGTCTATGTGTTATTAGAAAAAGCAAAAATGAGAGAAAGAGGAAACACATGGATAAATGGTGTTGAAATTGAGTATTTCATCAATCCTGTGAATCAGGTTAGATATTATTTCAAAACTGAAATTGGAAATAAAGCGCCTTACACAGCTCACATGTTTGCAAATTCTAAAATTCTTTATCAAAAAGACAAAATTATCAATCAACTGATAAAAGAAGCAAAAGCAATTTTGAAAAAGAAAATACCTGCTATAAAAAAAATGGATTTAGAATTTGCAAGATACAGTATTGATGATACTCAAAAGGATTTAGAAGACGTTTATCTCAAAAAAGACATTTTTGCTTTTTCTTTTATTGTCAACAACCTTTTGTCAGAATGTTTAGATTTATTTTTTAAAGTAAATAGAATATCAAAAGAAAAATCCAAAAGATTGCAAGAACAACTAAAATCAATCGACAAAAATTTTGAAAAATTATATATGAGTGCTTTAATCGAAAGGGATATTGATAAGAAATATAAAAATATCAATAAACTTGTAAATTATATTGAAAAATCAATTGGTGGTAAAAGACCTAAAGAATGGATATTAAGAAGTAAATGCACAGCGGAATAAAAAGTTACCCTTAATATTTATGAAACGAAAACTCAAACTCAACTTGCTTCGCTATCGTTCGCACCATATTGCGCTCTCCCTACGCTTCGCTTCGGTCGGGGCGTATAACAAGGGATATACGGTTCAGCCCTCGGCTCGGGTTTCACCCAAATTTTTCTCCCACTTCGTTCCAGAAAAACTTTTCATATATTCAAACCTTAGCTAAAATAATTTTTACCTCTTAGATATATCTTCATTATTACTATTACCATAGAGCTTTTATACAAATAGGGATCATTTTTCTGTTAAAAGAGGGCATCCTGAAAAGTCTTATTTATGCTATTCCGCTTATCTTGATATTTCAGTTTTTGTTTCTTTGGAGCTATTCAAATGCGCCGAAGTTTATCGTCATCTGGTTCATTACGACTGCCGTGATGAATAGTTTAGCATTCTTAGCTGGTTATCTGATATGGAAAGAACATGTCTCGTCCTGGAATCTAGTCGGGATAGCTATTATTATGGTCGGTATTTTTTTGTTACGTTTGAAATAATGGATATATTTAAAAGACGAGGAAAAGTCTTAAGTTTCTATTTATTCCATAACTTCTACTTTACCGTAATATTTAAACATAATTTCTGGTCGATAAAAATGCATCCAATCTTTCGAATTCTCCCAGTCACCACCCCATTTCCATCCGGCTTCTTTGAATATTTTTACTACATCCGAATCTTTATAGAGGGTTCCTTTTTTATCAGGATTATAAGGAAAATTTGGAGAATTTTCTAAACCTTTGCACATCCAAGGATTCAATACTGGATTGATATCAATCGCTGCACCAACAGAATGATCTGAAATTTCATAATTATTTAGTATATTTGATACAAGACGCCAATCAAATACACTTGAATTATTCAATTTCGAAGATGAATTCCAATTAAACATGCTAATTGGAAAAACACTAGTCAGGGGAAAATCTGTTTCTGTCAGAATTCTCTTAAACACTTCACGGATTGAAGACACCAAATCATTACGAATAACAACTTGACCATGAAAAATATTATTATCAAAACCCCGATAGTCAACATTGACTAAGGAGAGGCTTTTAATTATCTCAGGTGACACTTTTTTATCTTGGAGAGAATTAAAATATTGATCTAGAGTTAACAAGCTGGGTTGAGTAATGGGTTTTTCATAGAATAAAGGATCACTCAAGATTTCTTCTAATGTTTTAGTTGGCCACAAATTTAAAATAGTATTCTGATCTGTTTGTATTTTTTCAGTTTCTAATTCTTTTATAGAATTTACTAAAGTAATTATAAACTCTTTAAGCCGCGGACCTACTTTATCCATAGATCCATTAAAGGCATTTAGGTTAATAGATTTTTCTACCATTTTTTTATTTTTTAACAGAAAGTTTAACCCAAGCTTTTCTGTAGTCTACTTATTTAACTTTATCTTTTTGTTTATTTTTAAAAGAAAAATAAGACTTAAATTAGTGAAATTTTAATTATGTCTAATAGAACGTTTCTATTTACGCTACTTAACTATGGCATTAGGTGGTATTTATAGTATATGCGTCATTTATTAAAAGTTCAAATTTGTGTATTAGTTCAGCACATATTGGACTGGGGTGATTTATTAATAAATAATTGATTACTGCCTCTAAATTTAGACTCCATTTAACTATAGTATCTATTTCAATCAATTCTCCGGATTTGCTAGCAACAAATTTATCTGGTTTTCGGTTATTTTTAGAGGGACAAGTAAAAACTAAAAATGTTAAAATAGTAAAATTTGCGAATTACTAGATAGAAAAAGAATTTTTTAAGTTTTTAGAACGTATTGTTTACTAAAAAAGTTGGTATATATTTATTGGCGCAAATATATACAAACTGATATGCTTTATATAGGTTTATATAAAATTTAATAAATAAACAGATTTTTATGAGACAGACAAAAAAAGTTTGGTCAGAATATTTTCAAAAGATTATTGATGGTAAAAAAACATATGAGTTGCGTCTTGCTGATTGGGAATGTAACGAAGGAGATATTTTGGTTTTACAAGAATGGGATCCAGAGACCAAAAAATATACCGGCCGGGAGATTGAAAAAGAAGTTACTTATGTTGGCAAAACTAAAAATATGAATTTTTGGACAAAAGAAAAAGTTGAGAAATATGGTTATCAAATTATTGCTTTTAAATAAACGGTGTCATTCCAAACGCTCTGGAGACACTACGTTTGCACTCCACTCTCCATTATGATGTTTATAATCGTTAATACTAATAATTTTTATGAAAGAAATTTAGCATAGAATAAAAAAATTTTGTCAAAAGAATAATTTGGAGTCGTCAGTAGAACACAGAGTATTAGATACTATGTCGGAACTTGGTGTTAAATTTCAACCGAGGTCATATTAGATGAGAGATTCTAGAATTTTCTCGGTTTTTTGTTAAAATTTGCTTTAAATTAATAAAAAAATTATAATTAATAATGATATTAATATTTGTAGAATATTAGTTGTTTTTATTATCTAGAATTTAACAGAGAAATATATGTATGATTTAATTATTATCGGTTCGGGGGTGGCGGGAATGACTGCTGGGATTTATGCTTCGCGCCGTGGAATGAAGGCTCTAATTATTGGTAAAGAATTGGGGGGGCAATTGATTTGGGCTAGTGAAATTGAAAATTATCCTGGTTTTGAAAGTATAAGTAGTTTTGATCTGATTAATAGGATAAAACAGCAAACAATTAAACTGGGGGTTGAATTTAAAGACAGTGAAGTCCAAAAAATTACTAAATTATCTGATGGTACTTTTACTCTTTATAGTAATAAAGATGAGTTTAAAGCCAAAACTGTTATCATCGCTATGGGGCTTTCTCCTCGTCGCTTAGCTATTCCTGGGGAAATAGAGCTTAGTGGCAAAGGGGTATCCTATTGTGCTAATTGTGATGGTCCCTTTTATAGAGGAAAGAGAGTGGCGGTTATTGGTGGAGGTAATGCTGCTTTGGATGCTGCTGAAATGTTATCCAAGATCGCTAAGCAAGTTTACTTAATTCATCGTAAAGAGGTTTTTAGAGCTTTTGAGACTTTAGTTGATGAAGTAAAGAATAGAGACAATATTGAATTGTTATTTAATACGGAAATGGAAGGTATTATGGGTGATAAACAGGTTAAAAAAATTAAAATTCTCAATAATAAAAATCAGGCAATTAAAGAAATTTCTTTAGATGCGGTATTTATAGAAGTGGGACGTATTGCTGCTACAGATTTAGTAGCTGATTTAGTACAACGTAGCGAACGTAATCAAATTATCGTTAATCCCATGATGGAAACCAAAACCCCAGGTTTATTTGCTGCTGGTGATGTGGTTGACTCTCCGTTCAAACAGATTAGTATTGCTACTGGATCCGCCACTATAGCCGCTCTTAGTGCTTATCAATATCTTCAACTAAAAACTAAAAAATAATAGTTTATTAATAGTTTTTTTGTTATAATTAATTATAGATAATTATTTGCAGTTCATTTAAGCTATTTTATTAGCTACTCCTGTTATTAAAATGTAGAGACATAGTAGTTAAAACATTTATAAAGTATATGAAAAGTAAAAAAATAAATTTGGTAGCGGCGGATATGGGTTATGGTCACCAGCGGGCTGCTTATCCTTTAATGAATCTAAGTGATGGGAAAATTATTACCATTAATGATTATGAGGGTATTTTAGAGTGGGAAAAAAAATATTGGTTTAATAGTTTGCGTTCTTATGAAGAATTTTCTCGTTTTAAAAAAGTTCCTTTACTGGGGAATTTAGTATTTGCCGTTATGGATGCTTTCCAAAAAATTAAACCTAGATATCCTTATCGTAATTTGTCAGAATCAACTATACAACAAAAGTATTTTTTTCATATTATTAGAAAGGGTTTGGGAAAGAAACTAATAGAAGATTTAGATCCTAGCGGATTGCCCTTTGTGACTACTTTTTTTGTAGCTGCCCATATCGCCGAGTATTATAAGTATCAAGGAGACATTTATTGTATTATTTGCGATACAGATGCTTCTCGTGCTTGGGCACCTCTAGACCCACAAAAGAGTAGAATCAAATTTTTAGTACCTAGTCAGAAAGTAGAAAAAAGATTTTTAATGTATGGAGTGAAACCAGAGAATATTATAATTACTGGGTTTCCTCTCCCGCGGGAAAATGTTGGTGAACATAAAGAAATTATAAAGACTGATTTAGCCCAAAGAGTCACTAGGCTTGATCCACAAGGAAGCTATCGAAAACATTATCAATCTTTACTTAAGGAAATGGCTGTAGATACTGTAAACACCAATAAACAGCCCTTAACTATTACCTATGCAGTCGGTGGAGCGGGGGCACAAAAGGAAATTGGGGTTCTAATTCTTCGTCAATTGATAATTGATATTAGACATAAAAAAATTCATTTAAATTTAGTTGCTGGTAATCGCCCAGAAGTTAAAACCTATTTTGAACAAGAAATTAAGGCCTTAGATCTTAAACTAGGAAATGGAGTTAATATCATTTTTGATCCAGACAAAATAAGCTATTTTAAAAAATTCAATAATTGTTTGCATAACACGGATATTCTCTGGACCAAACCTTCTGAATTGTCCTTTTATTGTGCTTTAGGTTTACCGATAATAATGTCTGCTCCGGTAGGGAGCCAGGAAGATTTTAACCGGGCTTGGTTATTAGCCGTTGGCGCTGGAGTAGATAGTTTAGATCCGCGATATACCGCCCAATGGTTATCAGATTTATTAATTTCTGGGCGGTTGGCTCGATTAGCTATGGATGGTTTTCTTAATGCCGAGCAATTAGGAACTTATAATATTGAAAAATTGGTAAATAAAAAATAATTTTATACTCTATCATATAATTTATATTTATGTCCTGGTTTTTAGTAGCTATCAGTGCTTATTTCATATTAGCGGCCGTCAATTTAGTAGATAAATTTTTAGTCACTAGTGTTTTAAAAAATAGTAAAGCCTATGCTTTTATAGCTTGTATTTTAGGTCCTTTAATTTTCATAGCTGCTCCTTGGTTTTTATCCTGGCCTGGTTGGTTACTACTAGGATTTGATTTATTAAATGGCTTTATTTTTGCGGTAGCACTCTGGACTTTATATGAAGCCCTATTACGAGGAGAAGCGGCTAGAATCATAGTCTTCGTTGGTGGTATGACTCCAGTATTTTCTTTATTCTTTTCCATTTTGTTTTTTAAGGAACAATTTTCTCTTGACCAGTGGATCGGTATTGCTTCCATCTTAATAGGTGTTCTTATTATTGCCTTATTGCCAGTTCAACATAGCTATCTAGCTAGAATTCTGCATAAATTGAAATGGTTTTCTAGCTATAAAACTGGAGGTCTAGGGATAGCTGCTTTATCGGCTTTAGCTTATTCACTGTATTTTATCAGTACTAAACAAGCCTATATTTTTCAGCCATTTATGAGTGCTTTTATGTGGACTAGACTAGGTTCGGCCTTTTTCGTTTTATTCTTTTTATTTGATCGAGATAATCGCCAAGCAATCATCAGAACCTTCCACCGTTCTAGTCCTAATAAACATAAATTCTTAGTAATTATTAACCAAGGGATGGGTGCTTTAGGTTTTACTTTACAAAATTATGCCATTTTTCTTGGTTCAGTAGTGTTAGTCAATGCTTTACAAGGCGCCCAATACGCCTTTTTATTAATAATTAGTACTATATTAGCCATAATGAGTCCCAAATTATTGAAAGAGAATTTTTCTTGGAAAATTCTTATTCAAAAAACCGTGGCCGTAACGGTGATTATTATTGGCCTTTATTTTATAGCAATTTAATATGTTTATTAAAAAATTATTAGAGAATATCAAATCAAGACTTTCAAATCATACTTGGCGTAGAGTCTGGTGGGCTAGAGCGGAAGTGTGGATTGCAATTATCATTTTAGTGTTTGCCATAGGTATTTATCTCTTGAAATTTGTTAATTATTATCCAGCTCAAGAAAATTTGAAATATCGCCCTGGATTTTTTGGAGTGACTTTTTCTACGGAATATACCACTAGTTTAGGATTAAACTGGAAAGTAGTTTATCAAGCCATCTTGAATGATTTGCAAGTTAAAGAAATTAGGATCCCAGTTTATTGGGATCAGATTGAAAAGAAACCTGGTGTTTATGATTTTTCTAAATATGATTATTTAATTAATCAAGGAGCTAAACATCACGTTAAATTTATTATTAGCATCGGGCGTAGAGTACCACGTTGGCCAGAGTGCCATGGTCCTGCTTGGTTGAAGAAAGAAAACACTGCTACTGCTCAAAAAGCAACTTTAAGTATGATTAAAACTGTGGTAGAACGTTATCGCCATGATAGTAGTGTGGAGTATTGGCAGGTAGAGAATGAACCATTTTTATCCACTTTTGGAATTTGTCCGCCATTAGATAAAAGTTTTTTAAAGCGAGAATTTAGTTTGGTTCATTCCCTAGATAGTCGTAAGATTATTATTACTGGCTCTGGAGAGATGAGTTCTTGGCGTCGAGAAGCTAAAATTGGTGATATTTTTGGTAGTACTTTATACCGAGTAGTATATGATCCCTGGTTTGGTTATATACATTACCCTTTACCCATACTTTTCTATAGATTAAAAGCCCATTTAGCTGGATTAAGTCCTAACCGCTTGATGGTTCTAGAATTGCAAGCAGAACCTTGGGTCCCACATGGGAACATAACCGCTATGACTCCTACCGAAATAAATCAATCAATGAGTGTCAGACAATTTAAAGCTAATCTACAATATGCTATTAATCTCAATTTTCGTCGGACTTATCTATGGGGGGTAGAATGGTGGTATTTTGAAAAAGTACATGGTAACCCAGCCTATTGGCATATTGCTCAGGGTTTGTTTAAATAGCCTTTTCTAAAAGTTCAATAATTTTTTGATCATAATTATCTACCCAAGTTTTAAAGGTAATTAGGGAATCAGGTTTTATATTGTCAGCCTCATCAACTAATAGACTCAAGTTAAAATCTTTAGAACTAAGGGCTAGACCAATACGTTTAGCGTCAAACATATTACATTTTTGTTCAAAATGGTTTCTAGTAGGTACCATTAGAATAGGTTTTTGTAGATAGGCAGCTTCAGATATTGAATCAAAACCAGCTGTACTAGCATAGGCCTGACAACTTGCTAAATAATTAATAAATTTCTCTCCGCTTAAGCGATAAAAAGTTAGATTAGGGCCTAATTTAGTTTCTGCCATTTGATTTTTATCCCAGAAAGCTTTAATCTCCGTTTGTGGATTTTGTTTACTCCAATCAATAATTTCTTGGCTATATCCAGAATTTAGTATATAGATTAGTAAAAATTTTTGTTTATCAGGAACTTTATCTTTTATAGCTTGTCTAATTAAAGGTGGACAAACAAATAAGTTATTTTTTATTTGATCTTTTTCTGCACTAAAAGATAAAGCTATTTTAATACTCTTCTGTGGGGCGGTTAGTTTATTGTAGAACTTGAAGGAGAGTCTAGATAGTGTTTGGCCGGGTGGAAATTTAAAAGCAGGGTGCTGAATGAAATATTGGTGTCCTATGGAAAATAAGGGTCGTTGATCATGGTATAGACGATAGTAATTACCAGCTAAGATTTCGTAAAAATTTACTAGAACATCAGGATTCAAATCAATAATAATTTTTCTTATTTTTTGCAGTGATTTAAAATATCGGGGAGCGTGCCAAGCTGTTTCTAAAATAGTCAAAAAGATATTTATACCTTTAGTTTTTCTGTCTACTGAAAATCCAGGACTGGCTAGTCGAAATATAGGAACTTTAATTTTTTTTTGAAAAAAATCTGGCAATTTAGTACCATGACTATTTCCCACGATTACTCCCAGTATTTTATGACCATCTTGTTCTAATTTTTCTTTTAGTGCTAAGGCTTGACTCAAATGGCCACGACCCTCTCCCTGGACAAAAAAGAGATATTTCATATATTTGATCTCCAAAGTAGATGATGCCAAATTTATAAAGCTGTATTATTTAAGGAGATTAAGATTAATTTTTCCAAATTTTAAAATAGGGATGAAATATACGGTAGCCATCTTTTTTTCTTAATTCTGAGTTAATAAATTTATCCTGTATTTCTATCCCTTCGGCATTCAACGGCATTTTATTTTTCAGTCCTCTTTTATTGAACCACCATACACCTAAATTTTTTTTATAGAGTGGGATATTAAAAATTTTAGCATAAGTAGGTATTTTATATTCCAGCATACCCAGCTCTTTATTTTTTATTGATAAATATTTATCAAAAAATTTTCTAGAAAATATTTGTATAATAAATAAGCTGCATAAAAGCTTTTTTTGATAATTATATTTTTCTAGAATATATTTGGAAAAAGCTAAATAATGCTTTCTTTCTTTTCCTCTCGGTTTAGTCCAACTCCATTTTTTTTCTATATTTTTATCTAATACTCTAGTACCCGAAATAAAGACTTCGTTTATTTTTATTCCTGAGAATTGTTTTTTAATACTACCCAATATTAAGGCATCCCATTGTATAACAATAATACTATTCCATTTTTTTAATTTATACCCATAATTTTTATACCAATCTAAAATCATCAAATCTCCATTTATCCATTTCCAATTTGCGTCTTTAGAAGAATATTTACTGATATAAAATTTATCTAAATATTTATCCAGTTTGGTTTGATATAATTTAGCTTTACTTTTGTCACCGCCATAGAGACCAAATATTTTAATAGTGGGATTATATTTTTTTATGAGTTCTAGACGATTTAAACAAATTTTTGGCTTTTTATAAAACCAAAATAAAACTGATAATTTCATAGCTATATTATAACATAAAAACAGTCCTTAGGGACTGTCTTTAAACCATGAGCGGGTAAGGGGAATCGGACCCCTGTCATAAGGTTGGAAACCTTAGGTAATAACCACTATACGATACCCGCCAGTATTTTTATTAAAGCGAATTTTTAATGAATAGCTTAGATTATATTATCAAACAATCTAATTGAAATCAATTATTTAGTATCTTTTATTGCTAAAGTGAATCCTAAACCAGATAGCAAGATAATAGCTAAAAATAGAAATAAATAATTAAGAGGCAAAAAGATTAAAGTGATAATAGCCAATCCAGCGCTAGAAATATAAGCTAAAGGACCAGTGGTCCGAAAAATATTAATATCGCTGACGTTCTCTACATCAATTATTTTAAAGAAATAGGTTTCTTTCATAGATTCTATCAGTGCTGCTCCTACCCTGCTGAAGAATAATACCAATAACCATAGCCAGGCGATTGGAGCACTAATATAATAAAAAGATAAGACTGTAATAATAAGAATTATGAAACCACTGAACATCATCTCTTTTTCTCCCAAATATTTATCAGCAATAATACCCGCAGGTATTTCTATTAATAGAAATGGAATAAGCATTATGGAAAATATTGGACCTAATACTTTCCAAGTCATTCCCAAATTTTGGAATAAATAAAGGGGGATATAGATAACCGCCGAGGCATAAAACAGCTGTAGTAGCCAAGCAATAAAAAAGATACTACGCAAATTTTTGCTATGCCACATTTTTTTTATTGTAACTAATAATGATTCTTTTTGATATTTAATCTTTTCTTTAAGATTTTTTCCTTGATAAATAAAAATTAAGAAAAAAGGAATGACTAGAAAGGCCGCTACTAAAAATGATAGAGTATAAGCTCCTTTGCCGATTAAATAAGTGGCAAAAACTGGAGAAAGAATCCACCCAGCATTAGTAAAGGTAAAATAAGTAGTACGAATTTTCCCAGTCAAATTATTACTGGAGAGACTTTCAATGAAAACATCCATATTAATCCATATTAGATTAGAACTTACGGAAAATAAAATAATGGACAGTAAAGCTATACCAGCGCTGTTTGCCAGGGTTAATCCTAATAAAGAGGCTAGATAGAGGGCTAAAACTATTTTAGTTAGAAAATAGTTAGTTAATTTTTCAATTAGTTTAGGAAATACCGAAATACTGATAACGCTAAAAATATTGGCAATAATAAAGTAGAAACTAATCGTTTTAACATTAACAAATTGTCCTAAAAAATTAGATTGAATATAGGCCGGTAAGGCATTGGACACGGCCAATAATAAACCTAAAAAATAAAGGACCATCAGGCGTCTTCGGTTTTTATTGGTGTTTTTCGGTTTTTTTGACATGATGATTAAAAAATATGAGTGCGAGTGCTAGAATTATTATTATTATACTAATATCTTGAGGCCAACGTAATCCTAGAAATCTAGGAGCAGGGTCTAAACGAATGAATTCTAAAAAAAATCTTAGTATAGAATAGAGAATTAAGTATAAGGCTATTGACCAAATGTAAAATTTACGACCTAGCTTACGTTTTTTGATGGCCCAGATGTTAAAGCCTAATAAAAATAAGCCTATTAATAAACAACCCAAACTTGCATATAAGAAAGTAGGATGAAAATAAATATTGTTTAAATATTTAATTGGTCGATCTGCAAAATCAATTGGTATCCCCCAAGGTAGACTAGTTGGTAGTCCGAATATTTCTTGATTGAAATAATTACCCCAACGACCGATAGCTTGGCCAATGGCTAATCCTGGAGCAAGTATAGCAGTCAATTTCCAAAAATTTAACTTTCTTTTACGAGCGAACCACCAAATTATTAATAGTCCAGCGATGATTCCACCATGGATTGCCAGCCCCCCCTGCCATATCTCTACGCTTTGCAAGGGGTGTTGTATATAATAAGGAAGCTGTAAAAAATCATTATATATTCGCGCTCCAATCAGCCCCCCGATAATTAGCCAAAAGGCTAAATCAAAAATAGTATCTGGTTCAATATTATAATATTTAGCTAAGCGATAAGTAATAGCTAAAGCGGTTAACATGGCTAGCACCATTATTAAACCATACCAATGAATGGAAATAATTCCGTATGAAAATAAAATGGCTTGAGGATGAAAAGTGTGTAAAAAATGAATCATAATTAAACTTTAGCAGGTTTGTAGTTGACTTACAACAAGAGAAGATAAAAGTAATAATGAGTTATGTTTTCATTTTTAAAATAGACTAGTGATTATAACTCTTTCTTGAATTTTTTTTGGATTATTCTAATCGTTGGGAGGGAGTTGCTCCAAATAAAACTTTGGTAGCCTGTTTTGTACCTCGTCCAAAGACAAAAGTGGCTAATTCGCCTGGAGAATCAAATATTAATTTTGTTTTCATCAAAAACTTATTTTTTCCTTTTGCTTTTAATAATACCCCTTCTTTAATAGGAGAATCAGTCTTTGATTCAAAAGCAATAAGCTTAGTAGCAATACCTACTACTATTGTGTCACTCAATCGTGAACGATATACTCCCTCAAATTTTTTTTGATTTGGAATTTTTTTCCCCTTATTGTATTTATCCTTTGCGTCAATAAATTTGTAGATAGTTTCAAAAATTCCCGTATTTATTGAAATAACCGAGTCGTCATTGGTATTAGTAAGAGTAATTATTCCAATGTCATTTTTAGCATCAAGAGAAATTTGAGTGGTAAATCCAGCCAAGCCCCCAGCGTGTCCTACAATTTTTCGTTTTTCAATTTCACGAATCACTAGACCGAGTCCATACGATTTATTCTCTTCACCAGTATCCCAATATTCCCTCATCATTTCTTTTTTTGATTCTTTATTCACTAGAGTATATATTTTTTGTTTTAGAGACATAGCGCTGAGATATTTAGCGAGATCGGGGACATTAGATATAAAACCAGCGGCCGAGGAATAGGCCTTAGTTTCAATACAGGGAAACACTTCACGTTTTTTGTTAGGAATGGGACGAGAATAACCTTTAACCAGTCCAATATTATTTTTTAGCTTATAATCTGGAGCCGTCCGTTGTAACTTAAGTTTTTTGATAATGTGTTTGGTTACATACTCATTGTAGCTAAGACCACTAGCCTCTTTAATAACCTCACCCAGCAAGGCAAAACCAAAATTTGAGTATTTAAACCGAGTTAAACTCTTAAATATCAGACTTTTATTGGAAATTGCTTTTTTTAATCTTGTGAGATCGGGAAATTTGTCGTTTTCCCAATGGGGGGTGTTGCCATCTCTAAATATACCACTAGTATGAGAAAGCAATTGGCGGATTGTGATGGTACTTGAATTAAAATATTTAGTCCGAGCCTTAAACCAAGGAAGATATGTTTCTACTTGGTCATCAAGATTAATTTTCTTTTTTTCAACAAGTTGCATAATGGCAAAGGCGGTAAAACTTTTAGAAATTGAAGCAATTCGGAAACAGTCCTTCGGCTTCATTGCAATTTTTAATTTAATATCTGAATATCCAAAACCTTTCTGATACACAAGTTTTCCATTATAAACTATACCAACAGCAAGTCCAGGAATCTGGTCATACTGGATCTTCCATGGTAGCCAGGCATCAAGAACTTTGCTGGTATGTCTGATTGCTTTTGTATAATTTTCTTTCATAATTTTATCTGATTGATCTATTAATGTTTATTTCCAGAGTATTCGCAATTTTCTTAATAATTTTTAAGATCTGATTCTGATTTTTGTCCGCTTTAATTTTAGTAATTGTATTATTAATAGTGTCGGACATTTCCAATAATTCTTTTACGGGAGCTATTATACTTCTCTTGTCTTTTTTAAATCTTCAGATATTGTTTGGTATATAGCCACTATTTTATATCATCATAATACTAAAATCTGAGAAATTAAAGATAAAAATGAATAATATTTCGGGGGCCAGAATTCTTTATATTATAGTGGAGAAAGAATTTTTCATTTATTATCCAACAAATGACTAATAGAGCAACTCGTTCCATTGGAGTCAGTTTTAGTGCGGACGGAGGGAATCGAACCCTCAAGGGTTGCCCCACATGGTCCTAAGCCAAGCGCGTCTACCAATTTCGCCACGTCCGCATAACTAGTAAACTTTATCATTCTTATATTAAATGATTGTTCTCATAAAGTAAAGAATGTGCTATACTATAACTACTTAATTAAAGTTAATATATATTAATATGTCTAAGAATAAATTTATTCGTGCATTCAAAGAAATATCTATTGGAGATGTTTCGCAAGTAGGAGGAAAAAATGCTTCGCTCGGTGAAATGTATCGTAATTTAACTAAAAAGGGTTTAAGAATTCCAGATGGGTTTGCTACCACTGCTGGTGCTTATAATTATTTTTTGAAATCTACTGGTTTAAAAAGGAAGATTCAAACCATTTTAAAAGGTTTAGATACTAAAGATGTCAATGAATTAATGAAGCGAGGGGCTGAAGTTAGAAAATTAATTACTAGCACAGAGATGCCTCAAGATTTTAAAACGGAAATTATTAAAGCCTATCGGCAATTATCTGCTAAGTATAAGGTTAAGAATGCGGACGTGGCTGTTCGTTCTAGTGCTACGGCAGAAGATTTACCTAATGCTTCTTTTGCCGGTCAACAAGAGAGTTATCTAAATATCACTGGTGAGAAAAACTTATTAATAGCGGTGAGAAAGTGTATTGCTTCCTTATTCACTAACCGAGCGATTTCTTATCGGGTTGATAAACATTTTGATCATTTTGCGGTTGCTCTCTCTGCGGGTGTCCAAAAAATGGTTCGTTCAGATTTAGGTTCATCTGGAGTTATGTTTACAATTGATACTGAGTCTGGGTTTCAGAATACGGTTTTGATTAGTTCTATTTTTGGTTTGGGAGAAAACATTGTTCAAGGCTATGTTGACCCTGATGAATATTATGTCTTTAAACCAACTTTGAAGATTATTTCTAGAAGTTTAGGGATAAAGAATATTAAAATGGTTTATAATTCTCAGGGCAAGAATCCAGTTAAGAATGTTCCTATTCCTCGGGCCGATCAGCTAAAGCCAGCATTAAATGATAAACAGATTCTTCAACTAGCTCGCTGGGGGATGATTATTGAAGGATATTACAAACGACCAATGGATATTGAATTTGCTGTAGATGGCCGTAATCAGGATGTTTATATCACTCAGGCTCGTCCCGAGACAGTACAAAGTCAAAAAGATCGTAGTATTATTGAAAAATATCGGCTTAGTAGACCAGGAAAACTGATTGTTTCGGGGCAGAGTGTTGGTAGTCGTATTGGGGCTGGTATAGTTAACCGTATTATGAATGTTCGGGATATTAATAGATTTAAGCCTGGTCAAGTTTTAGTTACTGATATGACTGACCCTGATTGGGAGCCAATTATGAAGATTGCTTCCGCTATTGTGACTGATAAGGGAGGACGGACTTGCCACGCTGCTATTGTGTCTCGAGAACTTGGGATCCCTTGTGTAGTAGGGACTGAAAGTGGTTCTAGAAAAATTAAAAGTGGGCGAGTAATCACTGTTGATTGTGCTGGAGGAGACGAGGGTTTTGTCTATGAAGGGAATATCCCCTTTAAGATAGAAAAAACTAATATTAAGAATTTAAAAAGGCCGCATACTAAAATTATGATGAATATAGCTGAACCAGAATTAGCTTTTACTGATTCTTTTATCCCTAATGATGGAGTCGGTTTAGCGCGATTAGAATTTATTATTAATACTTACATTAAGATTCATCCTTTAGCTTTAGTGCACTATAACAGAATAAAAGATCCAGTTATAAAACGTAAGATAGGTAAATTGACTGCGAGTTATAAGAATAAGACCGAATATTTCGTTGATAGATTGGCTCAAGGAATTGCTACTATTACCGCTGCTTATTATCCCAAAGATGTAATTATGCGTTTTAGTGATTTTAAAACTAATGAGTATGCCAATTTAATTGGTGGAAAGGAATATGAGCCAATAGAATCTAATCCTATGTTAGGATTTAGAGGGGCTAGTCGTTATTATTCTCCTTTGTTTCTTCCAGCCTTTAAATTGGAATGCCAAGCAATTAAAAGAGTCAGAGACGATATGGGTTTAAAGAATTTAAAAGTAATGATTCCTTTTTGCCGGACTATAGAAGAAGGCAAAAAAGTGCAGGAAGTGATGGCTCGGAATGGTTTGAAGCGTGGTAAAAACGGCTTAGAAGTCTATGTAATGGCCGAGATACCAGCTAATATAATTTTAGCTGATGAATTTTGTCGTATCTTTGATGGATTTTCTATTGGTTCTAATGATTTGACCCAACTCACCCTAGGGATTGATAGAGATTCGGGAGGGACTCTAAAAGTTGCAGGAGTTTCTAATGAAAAGAATGAAGCAGTAAAGGAATTGATTAAGCGGTTAATTAGCATTGCTAAGAAGAATCATAAAAAAGTGGGAATTTGTGGCCAAGGACCAAGTGATTTTCCAGATTTTGCTGAATTTTTAGTAGGGGAAGGCATTGATAGTATATCTTTAAATCCAGATACGGTTATTTCTACCACGGTAGCGATTCTCAACAAAGAGAAGACCTTAAATAAAAGAAAAAAATGTTAAGCTATTTTTTCTAAAATTATATTTACAGGAATCAAGTTAGAAAAATAAAAATACTCTATATAGTTAGAGTATTTTTATTCAGTCTATATAAGTTATAATTATTCAACTATTTGTACCACTTGGATTTTTGCTACTTTAACTCCAAATTTAATAGCATTTCTTCTGTTTTTCATCCAAATATCTACTCGATCGGAATTTTCTTTATTCATACGATCGCGAACTATAAAAATACGATTGCCAAACAACGCTGGAATTCTGACCTTAGTACCAAATTTTAAAAAATTAACTGCGATAGTATCTTCTTGATCATGCCGACAGACATTAAAGCCATTGGCGGTAGTGCAAGGGGTATTATCAGTTTGATCTACCTCTGAATTATAAGCGGTGATGATATGGACACTAATTCCCATCACCTTAACATGAGGGGCTAATTTAATTTTAGTTTTTGGACCAGTTTTAGTTCTGTTAATTGGTTTTGAATTTAAGATTGCTGTTTTATTAACTATGGGAGGGGTATTTGCCATATCAACTGGTATAATTGATCTGGACTGTTTAGCTATATCTGGGTCCATAAATGGATTTTTTGTCATAGTATCGCCCATTATAATACTAGTAGTGCTGTTGACTCGGCTGGAAACAGTATTGAGGTTTGTGGGATCAGCTAAAACTGGAGCATAAAATAACACAAATTGGAAAATAAAGGCAATTAATAGTAATACCACTAGTTGTTGCCGGCCACTTAGGGGTACGAGCTCTTCTTTTATAATTTTAAGTATTTTCATACTTCATTATCTATTAATTAAATTAAAAAATTCCTACCATATCATAATATAAGATATTCAAGCAGGAATTTTCTTGACCAATTAGCTTAGCAATATACCGCATGGATGTCAATAGCTTGCGTTGTGTTGTAAAGGCAAAGTAGAAATGTCATACCTGCTGGCAAAGTAGAAATGTCATACTTGGCTATTTTTTGATAGAGACTAAATTGAGAGAATTTTATATCATAGGAAGTACTATATAAAATATAGAATTTAGAAAATTAAAAAGGACTTTGATTAAAGCCAAAGTCTTTCTAAATCTTAATTATCAAGATAATAGGTGTTAGGTTTTTAATTTATTTAAATTGTTTGACGCTCCGCTGCTAAATGGTAAATAGGTAAATATGAAGTAGGTTATGGCCCAAGCAGCTAATATAATAATCAAGCCAATTAAAGCGGATTTTATTATATTTTGTGCTTTTTTTATAGTCTCTTCATTCCCGCTAGCGGTCATCCAGTGAAAACCAGCGACAATAATTAAAACTATAAAAATTATAGATAATAGACTCAAAGCAACTTTAATAATTGTAGCCACAATTAATCCTATAGAGGCAGTCGGAGCAAAACCCGCTGTTTTCCCCACGGTGTTGGTAAAAGTACTAGCGGTATTAGAATTAATAAAACCCTGAGCGGACACCGAGTTAATCATTACAGAAAAAAATATTATGATAATAGTGGCGATAATTAATTTTTTCATATATTTATTAAGGTCATTTTAAAACGAATTTTTGTAATAAGAAGAACCAAATTGCCCAAGCTGAGAGAGTAACTACTAACCCTATAATAGCTCTAGTGATATAATTTTGTGCTTTTTTTATAGTCTCTTCATTCCCGCTGGCGGTCATCCACAAATATCCACCGATAATAATTAGGATTATAAAGATGGTTCCTAATAAGCCTAAGGCCACTTTAATAACATTGCCAATAATAGTTGGTAATAGAGTTTGCGGACTTGTTGCTTGATATCCGCCTTGATTAGCGACTGCCGATAGGGTTCCTAAAGTTGAACTGCTGTTGGTAGCGAATACAAAATAGGGCAAGATCAATAGAGCGACTAAGACTAAGATAGATAAGATAAGTTGAAAATGTTTTTTCATAGTTTTAATGAGTTAAGGGCGTCTTAAGCATATTAATTAAATAATAACTAATACCGTAAGCGGCAACAACTATTATTAATCCGATTAAAGCTTGTCTAATAATATCACCAGCTCGTTCTATTTTTTGGGCTTGGCCACCGGCCATCATCCAAGTTATGCCACCGTATATTATAAGTGCTAGAAAAATAGTTCCCACTAAAGCCAGTAAAAGAGAAATTATATTACCAAACGTAGTGGTTATATTATTACTTTTATTTGTTTGATATCCAGAAGATTGTGCGGCAATATTCAAGTTGGAATGAGGACCGAAAGAAGTACTTAGGCCAGCATTGACCGCAAATAGTGGTACTAAGAATATTAGGGTTAAAACAAAAGAATAAAATAATTTTTTCATATTAAGCTTTACTTTATCAAGGCAGTTTTACTAAAATGATTAACTATAAAATAACTAATACCATAAGCCGCTATAACTATAATTAAACCAATAATTCCGGCAGAAATTATGTTTTTAGCTTTTGTCACTTCTTGATCGTTGCCTTCAGCCAACATCCATACTAAACCACCATAAATCATTAAACCCATAAAAATTACTCCTAGAAAGTTTAAAATTATTTCAATTAATTTGCTGGTAGCATTACTAGGAGTCAGATTTTTTAAATTGCTATTATAACCAGCTTGAGTAGCGGTAGTGTCTAAACCACTATCTTTTTTAAAATTATAACTACCCCCATTTTGCGCTAAAGCTATATTAGAATTAATTAAGAAAAAGGGGAGGAGTAAAATAATGATTAAGATTTTATATTTATTATTTAGCATCGCTATAAGAATTTTTGACCGATAAAAGCGGTTAGAGCATAAGCGGCAAAAACTATAATTAAACCAATTATGGCGCTAGTTATTAAGTCTTTAGCTTTTGTTACTTCTTGTTCATTACCCTCGGCTAACATCCACATAAGACCAGCATAAATCATTAAGCCTAAGAATATTACCCCTACGAATGACAATACTACTCCAATAATTCTTCCCGCGTAACTAGCTAAAAAACTAGTACCAAAATTGGTCTTAGCAGCAGTTTGGCTTTTAAAGGCGGGCACAGTGTTAGCGGTTTGATTCAATCCAGTTAAGGCGTCAGTAACATTTTGAGCATGAACTATCTGACTATTAACAGTTAAACTCAGAAAAGAAAAAAATAAGATTAAAGCCAAAGAAATAAAAAATATTTTTTTATGCATATACAAGTTATTTACTGCTCTAAATACGAAAATAGTTCATATTTAGAGCAGTAATCCCCATATAAGTATGAGAATTACTAATTATAATCTATTAAGGTCTATTTGTTATAGTTGTATTTAAGGCACTAATCAGATAGTGTGCTATAGCCCAAGACATTAAAATAATAACTAGGCCAATAACTCCAGCCCCTAATAATTTTTTAGCTTCTTCAGTCTTTTCTTCGTTTCCTGCTGCGGTCATCCACTTAAAACCACCCAACAAAATAATTACTACTGCAATTATACCCAAGAATCCTAAGGCTAGATTGATAATTCGAGCAATAACCGTTCGTGGATCAGAACTAGACAAAGAATTATTTAATCCATTATTAACGTAGTTTAGTCCGAATTGATCACTATTTTGAGCTAAAGCTGGTTTCATAAATAGAAGAGGCGAAATCAATAGGGCTACAATTGCTAAAGAAATTAAATGTTTAGAAATTTTTTTCATATTTCACCACCCTTCTAGTTTTCATAATTTATAAATTTTATATCTTTAATTTTAACACACTATTTTAAACAAGACAAATTATTTTGGCTATGATAAACTAGAAATAGTTTAGCTACCATGCTATTAATAAAGCTTTTTATGCTTAGATTATTTAAAAAGATTAATTTCAAAACCTTATTTTGGGTTTTTTTCTATTTATTTCTTTTTTTTCTTTTATTGCGTAGTTCTTTTAATTATCTAGATCCAGATTTAGGTTGGCATCTAAAAGTAGGACAGAAGATTATTAGTACTAGACTAGTCCCCCAAATTAATACTTATAATTATACTTTTAAAGGACACTGGGTTGATGCGGAATGGTTAAGTAATGTGGGAATGTACTTTATTTATAGTCAAGGGGGGTACTTGGCACTTAGTATTACTTTTGTTTTATTAATAATCTTAGTTTTAATTTTATTAAATATTCTAGCCCATAATTTTTGGCCTAAAATAAGTCCTATTCCTATTATATTATTTCAAGTTTTAGGTTTAGTGTCTGCCCTGCCTAGTTTGGGAATACGAGTACAAGAAATAGGTTTGTTGTTTTTATTATTATTATTGATAATTCTTATTGATTATAATAAACGCAGAAATTGGCGTAGTTTATTATTTCTGTTACCTCTCATGTATCTTTGGGCCAATCTGCATGCTAGTTTTATATTAGGATTCTTCTTATTATTTAGTTGGTTAATCATCAAAATCATAGAAAAATTTCTGATTAAATCTCGGCTGGGGGTTTATTTAGAGCAGACTTTGGTTTTGAGTTGGAAAGAGATTCTAATATTTATCAGTCTAAGTTTTTCTGCCTTTATTATTACTTTGTTTACTCCTTATAAATTACAGCTATATTCTTTTCTAGATAAAACAATATTTACTAATACCTTTTATCAGTCACATATTCAAGAATGGTTGTCGCAACTATCCTTCCCTTTGCAGTATTGGCAATTGTCCTATTTAGCCCTAGTAGTTATGGCATTATTCTTGTATATCTATTATAGTTTTCAACAAAAGCCATCTTTTAAACTTAATCTTTGGAAGGTTTTTTTAGTGTCATTGTTTGTAGTTTTAAGTTTCAAATCTCGTCGCCATTTTCCACTAATGTTTGTAGCGACTTTTTGGTTTTTGTTAGAAGTTTGGAAAAATGTTTTTCCTTCTGCAAGTTCAATCAATTCCTGGTTTCGACTTCAGCATCTAAAAACTTGGTTAAAAATTTATTTAATATTTTGTTTAATAATAATTTCTGTTTCTCAAATAATAAATACTAAATTCACTAAAGATCCTTTTAAAACCTTCTGTCAAGATTATCCTTGCGGTGCAGTACAATTTTTGAAACATAATCCAGAATATAACCAGTTAAGATTATTCAACAGTTATGCTTGGGGTGGTTATTTAATATGGGTCTATCCAGAGAAAAAATTGTTTATTGACGGACGTCTGCCTCAGGTTCCATTTGCTGGACATACCTTTTTACAAGAATATTATGACTTTTTTAGTAAAGATGCTGATATTAGTAACAAGTTAAAGCAGTATAATATTAGATTAGTTTTATTACCTGCAGTAGATAAGAATATATCAGTGAGCAATCTAGCTAAATTTATTTTTAGCATAAACAATCAAGAATTAATAGCTCATAATTATTTGCGAAAATATCTTAAGTCCTCTGCGTATTGGCATTTATTATATAAAGATCAAACGGCGGTAATTTATATAAAAAATTAATTATTTTTACTATGGTTAATTATAAAAAAATAGAAAAAAGTTTTTATGATGATTCATCTAAATCTCTAAATATTATTAGGGCTTGGTTTCATAATTCTAGAAGTCGTCTGACCACTAGGCTAGTAAATAAGTATTATAAATCAGGGATGGTATTGTTAGATCTTGGCTGTGGAAATGTTATGTGGAATAGTAAAAAATTGCCAGTGGTGGGAGTAGATATCAATGAAAACTTTTTAGAATATAGTTTCAAACTGGGTCGTATAAATAGAATGATTAAAAACCCCTTGGATCATACGGGTTTGCCTAATAATTTTGCCGATATTATAATAATTACTGAAGTCATTGAGCATTTGCCTCATTTAAATAAATATTTACAAGAGATTTTTAGATTGCTAAAACCTAATGGGGTTATTATTAGTAGTGTCCCTTATGATACCAATCTCAGTTTGTGGAAACCCTTATTTTCAATACAATGTTTTTATCGTGGAATAATTTTAGGGGAGAATTATTATCGAGAGAAATGTGGGCATATAAATCATTTCTCTCCAGCCTTAATTAAAAGATTATTCAATGATAATAAATTGACTTGTCTGTTTCAAAAGAATCATTTTTATTTCACTATATTCTCAGTATTTAAAAAAATATTATAATTTATGAAAATTCTTGTTATTATTCCCACTCTTAATGAAGTAGGTAATATTAATAGTTTAATAGAAAAGATAGAAAAGGATCAGCAATCATTGGTTGATATTTTAATAGTAGATGATAATTCATCAGATGGAACTATTAAGTTGATTAGAATTTTACAAAATAAATATAAAAATTTATTTTTATTAAGAAGAATGAGTAATCCTGGTTTAGGCCGAGCCTATTTAGCTGGTTTCGCTTGGGGCCTAGAACATAATTATGAAGTTTTTATTCAGATGGACGCTGATTGGTCTCATAATCCTCTTTATTTATTTCAGTTTATTAAAAGTATAAGAAATACTGATTTTGTTATTGGTTCTAGATATATTAATGGAGGAAAAATAGAGAACTGGAAATATTTTAGAAAATTTATAAGTAGGATTGGGAATCTATATACTCGGATTATTTTAGGAACAAGAATAGCTGATTTTACTGGAGGTTTTAATGCTTGGCGAGCGGAGGTCTTAGAAAAAATTGGTTTAGATAATGTTTGTTCTGATGGTTATAGTTTTCAGATTGAATTAAAATATCGAGCGATTAAAAGTGGTTTTAATTATTTAGAGATTCCTATAGTTTTTGTAGAAAGACAAGCTGGAGAATCTAAAATGAACTTGAAAATAGTATGGGAAGCTCTCTGGCGCGTTCCCCTACTTTGTGTAAAAACTAGATTTTTTAGATTTAATACTAAAATTTAGTTATTAGTCCGTCCTAGCGTTAATTAGTATTTTCAATATTAGTAAATTATAGTTAAATTTTGTATGTTAATAGAATTCTGTTTGCCAGCAAGAAACGAAAGTAAAATTTTAGTAACTAATGTTCAGTATTTATTAGAATTTTTAGAATCATAAAAATTAGATTATTCCTGGAAAGTTGTTGTTATTATCAATGGATCACAAGACGATTTCTATAGTTTAGTCCAGGAATTAGCTGCAAAGAATAGCAGAGTAATAGTGAAGTGTTTGAAATTAGGAGGAAAGGGGCGAGTTTTAATTGATGTTTGGGGTTTTATAAAAAATTTATTATATCTTAGACCTCATTTGTGTGATTTAAAAGATTAGTCTTCCAAATAATATTATAAGCTTTTTGTTGTTGGCAAATTTTATTTGTATATATATTTGAAAGCCTCTCATAGTGAGAGGCTAAACAGTCTTGTTTTAATGTATTTTTAAATTATGCCCTAAGTTATTAAGGAAGGTATTTTTTTCGTGCTTGTTCTTGGGTGAGTTTCATTTTGTAAGCTGAGACAGTTTTAAATTTTTTAAATATAAAAAATAACCATACTAACATACCTATGCCCCATAAACCTAACCAAAAACGGGCAGATACAAAAGAAGTGGATTCATAATTGAAGAAAAAGAACAGTAAGCCGATTAAAGCGTTAACTAGAAAAAAAGAATATAGGCTATTTAGAAAACCATGGTAAACGCCTCCTCGATTTCTTATTAACACAATTATTAAAGCCGAAACTGCTAAAAAAATGATTGTTCCGATGAACAGTCTTTCTGCCCAAGGGAGTAAAGCTTCTGGCTGTAGATTAAACCAATAATTCCAAGTAAGTAAATTTGTCATATTTATAATTTAGTTAAGATTAAACCATAATGATAAGGTCCAGCTACAAATTCTTCGTCTAGGTTTAGGCCCATCTTAACTATAGCGGTCTTTAGAGATTTAAGATCAACTCGTCGCTCTGGACTGGGACCGAGAGGTAGATCTATTTTTGTCCATTCAATAATTAATAATTTTCCGCCTCTTTTTAGTAAGCGAATCGCTTCCCATAATATTTCTATCTTCTTTTTAGATTGGTGTAAGACATTAATTAACAAGGCTCGATCTAAACTGTTAGTTTCAATTTTAGTCCCTCTAAATATCTCTAAATTACTCCATACTGTATAGATTTGAGATAAGTTTTCCGATTTAGCTCGTCTGGATATTGCCTCTAAAGTTGGTTTAAGAATATCTACTGCATATACTTTACCTTGTTTACCTACTAATTGAGCTAGCGGAAAAACAAAAAATCCAAAATTACCGCAACCTAATTCAGCTACGTGTTGCTTTTCGTTTATAGTCACTTTTTCTAAAATGGCTTTAATATCAAACAAAGTAGTTTTGCTTACTTCCAACATATTATCCTATTTATTCTACTAATATTTCTCTAGTAATAACTTGTGCTTGGCTATATTTTTTTTGCGCTCTGATTATTAAATTATTTAACCCCATTTTTAAATTAATTGTTTTAGAAAAATGTCCTTTTTGGGTAATAATATTTTCATTATTTATAGTAACTCTCGCATTGGAATCTGTCCAGCCACTAATAACTAAAGAGTTAGAGGTAGTTAGAAAATTTTTAGTTGGTTTGGTAATAGTTAAGGGCGGAGGAGTAATAATATTTTTAAAATAAAAAATTAAATATGAGAAACAAACTAAAACCGTTAGACCTATCAAAACATTTCTGATAATTTTAGGGAATACAATAAGTTTACGGGCTTTAACTATTTTTTGGGAAAAAGGATTTTGTGAATTTTGTTCGGATAATTGACGTTCCCAATCCTGGGATAGTTCTGATAGTTTAATGTCTAGGAAGTTGGCATATTGTTTTAAAAACTTTTTTCCGTATAAACCAGTCGGTAAATTATCAAAGCGCTCACCCTCTAAGGCTATTAAATATTCAGCGCGAATATTTATAATTTTAGCTATATCCTCTATTTTTAAATTTTTATAATGCCTTCTTTGGCGTAATTTTTCACCTAAGGTTTCTTCTAATAGTAATTTTTTAGGAGTGAAATTCGGCATGGGTTTTATTTCTTTGTAGTTGTAGTATTATATTTTAATGGAGCTGTGCTTCCGGATCCATTCCAGTTTAGACCCATGGAGGACAAAACAAATTTAATTATTAAGTAACTAGAAAATACTATAATTAAACCTATGACTGCGGCGGTAATTATTTTTTTCGCTTTATTTACCGTATCAGCAGAACCAGCAGAGATTAAAAGCATTATGCCACCATAAATAAACATAATAAGTGCTAAAGAGCCCACAAAACCTAAAATCATTTTGGATATTCTGATAGCCAAAACTATAAAGTCACTTATTTTATAATTACCAGTTTGATAGGCTGAAGTGGTAGTACTGATTATTGAAGTTGGAGCTGCAGCTTGAACAGGACGAAGCAAACCCCAAGATCCTAGCATCAGGCTTAATATAAAACTAATAATAATGATTTTTTTATACATAATTGAGGCTAAAATAATCCAAATTATTTTAATTAATAGTTTGTTGAATTCTGGCGGCAGCAGTATTAACAATACTTTGTAATCTCTCTGTAGGATTTTTTATTACTTCGTCAATCATATCCTTCATGGCATCCTCAGCAGCGGATTCATTTTCACCTATATACCAGCTTCTAGCAGTTAATACTTCGTCGGCAAATACACTAGTTGCGTTATTTTGTTGTTTTTGCCAATTAATTAACGATCGTAATGCTGTAGGACGTTTAGTTTTTTGTAGATAGCTCTTAACTTCGCTAGCCTTAGTCATAAATTGGATGAAATCCCAAGCAGCATTTTTATGAGCGCTCTTTTTAGATACTACTTCTACCCAATAGTTGGCGAAGTTAATATTAGTCGGTGGATTTCCTTCAATTTGTGGTAATTTAGCAACTGAAAAATTTAGTTTAGGAGCTCTCATTTTGATAGTATTTATATCATAAGAATAATCAAACATAATTGCTAGGTTACCATTTATAAACATATCTAAAGAATTAGGCAGAGTACCCTTCCAAGAATAGGATTCTTTAGCCGGATTAGCAAAGTCGGTATAAAAGCGTAAAGCTTCAACACCAGGGTTGTAAGCAGTATTGTTAGTAGAATTATTTAAAGCTAAATTGAATTCTACCCTACCATTAGGGCTCAGCATAGTTGCTCCGTTTTGCATCATAAGAACTGATAAAATGTCGCTGAAACGATTAATATTAGTGCTACCGCCTAGAGCTACTCCAGACTGGATTAGACCATTTTTAGGATCTTGAATAGTTAATTTTTTTACATCTTGCAAAAATTCATTATTCCAATATTTAGGAATCTGGCTGATACCAGCATTATTAAACAAATCTTTGTTATAAAACATGGCTAAGGTGTCTAAAGATAAAGGTAATCCATAAATTTTTCCATCTTTTAGAATAACATCATGACTAACGACATCAACAAAATCATTCTTTATATCTCTGACTGATAGACTGTTATAAGTACGTAATTGATAGCTTACTCTTTTTTGTATACCTTCGCTTACTACTGGGTAGGCCATGGTAATAGTAGCTGGCATAGGGGCTAGTTTAGTCTGATATTGTTTCACCCAAGTATTTTGAATAGAAAAAATATCTGGCCCACGATCTTCTGCTAAGGCATTTAGTAATTTACTTCGATATTCACTATAACGAAATTTATGGTATTGAATAGTGATGTTAGGATGAATAGCCTCATATTGTTTAATAATAGTTTGGAAAGCATCAGGGTTATCAAAAACTCGCCAATACACCAAAGTTATCGGTTTCATAGCTTTTTGGGTCCTTTTGTTGGCAATTTCGCAACCAAAACCTGAAGTCAATAGAAAAAAGGCTAATAGAGATAAAATACTTATTTTTTTCAACATATCCTAAATTTTATCTAGTTAAAGATAAAAATTATTTTCAATTTTATTATAGCAAAACTAAAGGATTATTCCAACTATATAAGTTTGTTTGGTGGCCTAAGTTAGACTATTTAGCTAAGTTTTAGGGTAATTTAAAATAGGCTTTATCTAATAGTACTGGTTCTTAATTAGTTATTTTTACATCCGCCAGTTTAACGCTTAATAATTTACTAACTCCGTCAGATTCCATAGTTACGCCGTATAAAATATTAGCTTTTTGCATACAGGCTCTATTATGAGTAATGATAATAAATTGAGTTTTATTGGATAAAGTATCTAAGATTTCTGCTAAACGTTCCGAATTAGCCTCATCCAAAGCAGCGTCCACTTCGTCTAAAACTACGAAAGGAGAGGGATTAGCACTTATAATTGCACAAATTAAAGCAATAGCAGTTAAAGCTCGTTCTCCTCCAGAAAGCATAGTAATTGCTTGAATTTTTTTACCTGGAGGAGTAGCTTGTATTTCTATTCCAGCTAGTCCGGCCGCATTATGTTTCTTAAGAAATTTTATATTTTTTAATTTCTCATTCATTCTATTCTCCCCCAACATTTTGTCCGCAGTTAAGTTATAAGATGAATTAGCAGCTTGATTAAGTTTATCTATTGGATTATTTTTAATTTCTTTTTCTTCTTCTGCGCCAGTCATTAATTTGAATATTTTAGCATTACCGCCGATAAATAATATTTTGAAATATTCATTAAATTTCTCTGCAATAATTTTAAACTCAGAATCAAAACGTCCTGTAATGTTTTTATCTAATTCATAAACTATTTGTTCCAGTGATTTAATAGCTTTCTCTAAATCGCTGGTTTGTCCGCTCAAAAAATTATAACGTTTATTAGTCTCTTCATATTCCTGTTCTGCCTCTGGATCTATCCCGCCGATAAGTTCTAACTGGTTCTTGTTTTTATTTATAGTTTGATATAAATGTTCTGAATCAATTGACTCCATATCTAGTTGATATTGAGAAATATCAGACACTGATAACCCGTCCGCTTTTATATTTAATTCTAAATCCTCTAATTTAGTTTCTTGACGAGTACTTATTATCTGAGAATCGTTAAGTTTAGCTGAAGTTGAGTTCAGGTCCTGCTGTAGTGATTGAATCTTTTCCTGATATTTGAACATTTGGTTCTTTTCAGCTTCCCCTTGCTGGCTGAATTCTGCCAATTTATTTTCTAAATTTTGTATTTTTTCTGTTAAGATTATTAATTTTTGATTAATTTCTTGTTCTTTGAAATGATAATCAGTTTCATCAAATTTGGTTTTGCTCTTAGCAATTTTATACTCTATATTCCTTAAGTCTTGATTCAGCTGATTCTCTTTAATCTGTAATAGACGTAAACGTTCTTGTGCTGAAGAAGATTTTAGCTGTAAAGTCTGTATTTTGTTTTCAATAATTTGTTTTTCTTGGTTTAATTCTGTTAAATGATTATTTGAAGTCAAAGTATCTATTTCTGTCTGAAGAAGATTTATTTTTTCAATAATTTTTATTTTTTCTTCTTCAATATCTTTAAACTTAAATTTAGTTTTGGTCTCTTTCAATTTTATTTCAATAGCTTCAATTGCTTGATTCGTTTGTAGTTTTTTAGCTATCAATAAATGTTGCCTTTCGTTAATGGAAGCTAAACGTAATTGTTCTTCATTGAGTTTATTATTAATTTTTTGGCGTTTTTCGGTTAAAATTATTATTTTTTCTTGTATGTTTCTTATTTTCTGTGATTGATTATCGTTATTTTGCTCAATGAATATTTTTATTTTAGTTTTAAAATCAATTTTAGCCTGATTAAGTAGCTGTTTAATGATATTTAATTCTGTTTCTTGATCAATTTGTTCCAGCTGGTCTAGAAATTTGTCTATTAAGGTCTTAATTTTTGTTGTTTGATTATTATCAGTATTATTTTTCTTTAGGTCTTGACTGATTAGTTGTAGGTCCTTATTTAGCTGGTTCAACTGTGGTTGTATGGAATTCAATTCTGTTTCTAAAGTGTTTTTTTTAATAGAAGTATTATTTATTTCTAACTCTTTAATTTCTTGATCAATTTTGGTCAATTCTGTCTGTAGCTTTTGTTTTTCATTATTAAACCAAGAAGCATCAAATTTTTCTTGGATTTCTAAATTAGCCTCTAGAATTGCTTCTAATTTTGATACTTGTCTTAGATACTCGTCTTGTTTAGATTTCAATTCATTTATTTCATTCTGTTTTTTATCACTTTCTGCCAGCTGAGAATTAATAAGATCAAGTTTTAATTTCAACTGTTCTGCTCCTAGCTGGGGGTCATTCTCATTCAAAGTAATTATTTCAGTTTTTAATTTTTCTAGTTCTACTCTTAGTTCTGTCTGTTTATTATGAAGCCAAGAAATATCAAATTTTCCTTGTGATTCTAGCTTAAACTCTAATTCAGCCTGTAAATGGGTTAAACGCTTAAGATGTTGATTTTTTTGTTCATTTAATTCCTTAAGTTGCGCCCCTACTTCATTTATTTCTGATAGATTATTATTGTTACGAATTTTATTCAATTCTATATTTAATTTTTCTAGCTTTTTTTCTTGTTCTAGTTTAATTTTTTCACTAACTAATATACTCTTATTAGAATCGTTTAGCTTTCGGTTAATACTTTGCCATAAAAAACCATAATAATTTAATTGATCCGTCCGTAGAGTTTTTTCAATTTCACTACGATGTTTTAGTTTTTTTACCTGGCGAGTTAGACTTCTCAAGCGAGGCTTAATTTCGGTTAACAGCATGTCAACCTGTTGTAGGTTCTCGTAACTAGTTTCTAATTTATTTAAAGCCGTATCACGTTTAATTTGAAATTGTTTGACACCAGTTGCTTCATCAAAGAAATCTTTACGTTCTGTAGTGGAAGAGTTTAAAAAGTTTTCTACCATCCCTTGTCCGATAACGCTATAGGTTTTTTGACCAAAATTAGCCTTAGCTAGAAGCATTTGAATATCGGTAAGTCGGACTCGGTTATTGTTTAATAAATATTCGCTTTCACCGCTGCGATATAGTCGACGAGTGATAACAATTTCTCTGCAACTTAATAAGAGTTGATCTAGATCGCTCTCTTTTTCAATTTTTTCTACTGGAATTATTTTAGCTTCTAGAATATCGGAATTATTTAAGTACAAAGAAACCTCTGCCCTACTAAGTTGGTTTTTTCTATCCGAGCCGGAGAAAATAACATCTTCGCTTTTTTTGCCTCGTAGAGTTTTCAGACTTTGTTCACCTAAAGCCCAGCGAATAGCATCAGCTATATTAGATTTCCCTGATCCGTTTGGACCAACAATAGCAGTTAAGCCTCGTTTTTTCTTGTTAACAAATCCGGAGAAAATGAGTTTATTTTTATTGGCAAAAGATTTGAATCCTTGAATTTCTAATTTTTCTAGATACATAAAATGACAACTTTTTTATTTGAGTAGTTTAAGTTATAATAGTATAATAAACTTTTATTTTTAAAAAGACAACTTTATAATATTATATGATTATTTCTTTAAGTGGTTCTCATGGTTCTGGGAAAAGTACTATTGCTCAAAGATTAGCTGATAAATTAGATTGGCCTCGGTATTATATGGGAGGATTAAGGCGAGCAGCAGCAAAAAAAAGAGGGATGACTTTGGCGGAATATAATAAATTAGGAGAAAGTGATATTAGAACCGATCAAGAAGTTGATGAATATCAAAAAGAATTAAGTAGAACTCAAGATAATTTTATTATTGAAGGACGTACTTCTTGGTATTTTATTCCTAGTTCATTAAAGATCTATCTAGATGTTAGTGCCGAAGAAGGTGCTAAGCGAATTTTTCATCATCTACAAACTAAAAATAATCGTAATGAGGATCAAGATTTAAAAAATGTAGTAGCGGTGAAAGCAAGTATGAAAAAACGTTTAGCTAGTGATCACCTGAGATATAAAAAATACTACAATATTGATGTTAATGATTTGAGTCATTATGATTTTTATTTGGATACTACTAATTTAAATGTTGAGCAAGTCTTTAAAGCGGTTTTTACTTGGATTCGAGCTAGGCTTGACAATAAGAAAAATTCATTATAACATTAGACCAGATTTGCCTTATTATTAAGTGTTTAAGTGAGGCCTAAGAGCCTCTTTATATAATTATTAACTATATGGTTGAGACTAAACTGGAATTAAAACCAGGTATGACTGTTAGAGTCTATCAAAAAATCAAGGATTTAAATTCTAAAGGAGTAGAGAAGGAAAGAATTCAATATTTTGAAGGAATAATTATTGCTCGTAAGCATCGGAAAGAAATCGGGGCAACAATTATGGTGCGTAAACTTTCAGAAGGAATTTATGTAGAAAAGATTTTTCCGCTTAATTTACCAACGATTACTAAAATTGAAATTAAAAAGCAAGCTAAGGTTAAGCGGGCTAAACTTTATTATTTGCGTGATGGTTATAAGAAAAAATTAAAAGAGAAAATCATCAAATAATCAGATGATTTTTTCGTTTGGGCGGATGGTGGAATTGGTAGACACGCAAGCTTGAGGGGCTTGTGGCCGTAAGGCCGTGGAGGTTCAAATCCTCTTTCGCCCACTAGACTGCTTAAGATAGGGCGCATAGCTCAGTTGGTTAGAGCACTTCGTTTACACCGAAGGGGTCCAGGGTTCGAATCCTTGTGCGCCCACC
>VAOZ01062434.1_pt1 | contig 31508 bp, 26 predicted proteins | sample 3394041 | NCBI WGS metagenome assembly VAOZ01 (sample SAMN08290431, study PRJNA428436) | hydrothermal vent metagenome | isolation source: Deep-sea hydrothermal vent chimney | place: Indian Ocean: Southwest Indian Ridge
CGTTAACACCAGCAACGCTGCCAACCCCATGACCGACGGCAAAACCCCGGTGATGACCTGCGATGTCTGGGAACACGCCTACTACATTGACTACCGCAATGCGCGTCCCAAATATGTAGAAAACTTCTGGAACCTGGTCAACTGGGATTTCGTGGCCAAAAACTTTGGCTAAACATTGGCCTGATATTATTGCAGGGCGGGTTCAACCCGCCCTCGGTTAATTCGCCCCCGGCTGTTTCCCCCCTGGCATTTTTTAATACCCCACCATTACCCCAGCAGAATTTGCTCAACGCAGCAGAAACCGCTAAAATTTCACGTTTTCGGCGGTCTCCAAAAGAGACTGCTTTTTTGTTTTCAAGATTAAAGAACCTGTTATGAATACGCATTTGATGCAGAATTACGCCCCGCTGCCGGTCACCTTCAAAAAAGGTGCGGGCGCATGGCTGTGGGACGACAGCGGTCGGAAATACCTCGACGCCCTGAGCGGCGTCGCGGTCTGCGGCCTGGGTCACGCCCATCCGGCGGTGGCGGAAGCTATCTGCACCCAGGCCCGAACGCTGGTGCATACGTCCAACTGGTATCACATCGAGCACCAGGAAACTCTGGCTAAAAAGCTGACTGCGCTGGCGGGTATGGAACGCGCGTTTTTCAGCAATTCCGGTGCGGAAGCCAATGAAGCGGCGATCAAACTCGCACGCCTCTACGGACACCAGAAAGAGATCAGCAATCCAACCATCATTGCCATGAAAAGCAGCTTTCACGGCCGCAGCATGGCAACCCTCAGCGCCACCGGCAATCGCAAGGTGCAGGCCGGTTTCGAACCGCTGGTGAAAGGCTTCGTGCGCGCACCCTATGACGATCTTGAGGCACTGGAAACCATCGCCCAGAACAACAATGAGGTCGTGGCGGTGCTGGTGGAACCCGTCATCGGCGAAGGCGGCATCCAGATACCGGCCGATGACTACCTGCCCGGCATTCGCAAACTCTGCGACGACAACGGCTGGCTGATGATCCTCGATGAAATTCAGACTGGCATTGCTCGCACCGGCAAATGGTTCGCCTTCCAGTACAGCGCGATCTCACCCGATATTATTACTCTGGCCAAAGGACTGGGCAACGGCGTCCCCATCGGCGCCTGTCTAGCCAGAGGGATCGCGGCTGAACTCTTTCAGCCCGGCCATCACGGCAGCACCTATGGCGGCAACCCGCTGGTCTGCGCCGCGGCCCTGGCGGTGCTCGATACGCTGGAAAAAGAACAGTTGAATACACGCGTCAGTCAACTGGGTAAAACCATGCTGGCCGATCTCAAAACCGCGCTGGCGGATGTCGAAGGCATTGTCGAGATCCGCGGCCTTGGCCTGATGCTGGCCGTCGAACTCGACCGCCCCTGTCCCGAACTTCTGCACCAGGCACTGGATGCCGGCCTGCTACTGAACGTGACTGCGGGCAATGTGGTTCGCCTGCTGCCACCACTGATTATCAGCGATGAAGAAGCCGAGCAAATTATTACTCTCACCTGTGATCTGATTAAAAATTTTCTCAGCACAGCGCCTGCGTAAACCACGCAAGGGTTTTCCTATGACTCAACATTTTCTCACCCTGCTGGACATCGATCAAAGCGATCTAAACAACCTGATCCAACGCGCCATCGAACTAAAAACCATGCACAAGACCGGCGAAGTCTACCGGCCCTTTGCCGGCCTGGTGCTGGGCATGATTTTCGACAAGGCCTCCACCCGCACCCGCGTATCGTTTGAAACCGCCATGGCGCATTTCGGCGGCCATGCTATTTTCCTTTCCCCCCGCGACACCCAACTGGGGCGCGGTGAACTGGTGGAAGACAGCGCCCGAGTACTCTCCAGCATGGTCGATGCGGTGATGATCCGCACCTTCTCTCATGCGCTGGTTGAACGCTTCGCAGAAAACTCCCGCGTACCGGTCATCAATGCCCTGACGGATCACTGCCATCCCTGTCAACTGCTGGCCGATATACAGGCCTACACTGAGCAACGCGGTAATATTGCCGGGCGCACTGTCGTCTGGATTGGCGATGGTAATAATATGTGCCATTCCTATATCAATGCCGCTATTCGCTTCGACTTTAAACTGAACATCGCCACGCCCCCCGGCTATGAGCCGGATGCCGCCCTTGTCGCCGCCGCCGCTGATCGGATCAGCCTCTCACATTCACCACAGGACGCCGCCCGCGGCGCCGATTTGATTGCGACCGATGTCTGGGCCAGCATGGGCCAGGAAGAAGAACAGAAAAAACGCGAACAGGACTTCGCCGGTTACGAAGTCAACCAGGCACTAATGGACACCGCCCACCGCGAGGCCCTGTTCACCCACTGCCTGCCCGCCCACCGCGGTGAGGAAGTCAGCGCCGAGGTGATTGACGGCCCACAAAGCATCACCTGGATAGCCGCTGAAAATCGCCTGCACAGTCAGAAAGCCCTGCTGGAATATTTGTTGAAATAAAGCTAACTTTCAGCACCCTTTCCAGGGCGCCTGGTAGGTAGGTTGGCGCTGAGCCATGCTCTTTATGGCGAAGCCCAACAATGATGTCAATAACAGAGCTTGCAGGTTGGGCGACCGAAGGAAGTGCCTGTGGTGCTCTGTTTGCCCACTGCCTTGAATAACGCAAGCTGGACAGCGCTTAGAGAAACCCTGTTACAGTGAGCTAAATAGTTACGATTATCTTTTGTATTATACTTCTAAAATCAAGAGGTTCTTCTGTATTAATATTAATCACTTTCTTCCCATAACTGTCACTCAAATCCTGCTGCTGTTTCAATTGCTGTTCCAATACAGCAAGATCGGCATCAGAGGCACCCTGCTTCCTGTTCATAATACGCTGTCTTAGCGTTTGTTCTGATGCGTTGAACACCAGTATCGAAAACAAAATCTGTTTCTTTTTGGCCATCGCTTCGAATTGTTCAACGTGTAAATTTTTTAGAAACGTTGCGTCAACAATCACCGAATATCCCGCCTCCAGAATTTCATTCGCCAGCTCGGCCAGCTTTCCATACGTGCGTGCAGTTGCAGAAGAAGTGTAAATGCCTTTCCCCATGTCGGCTTTATCTTCCTGATTTGCTTTCAATCCAAATAAGCGTTTGCGTTCAACATCGGAGCGAATTCGAATTGCACTCAGTTGTTCCAGTAATGTTTGAGTTATCGTGGTTTTTCCAGATGCGGATAAGCCGCGCGTGATAATTAATACCGGCGCCGCCCTCTGCGTATAACTTTGTGCAAGCGCCAGATAAGCTGTCAAATCTTTTTCGGCCCTGGCTTTCTCCTCAGGGCTGATTCCGACCTGACCTGCACGAATGGCGTCCACCTTGGCCCGCACCATCGCCCGATAAAACAGGTAATAAGGTAATACGGCAACACCTGCATAGTCACCCGTACGTTCCAGATATTCATTTAGAAATCTCTGTGCCAGTTGCGGCTGGTTCCTGTATTGCAGATCCATTACCAGAAAAGCAATATCACTGATCACATCAATCCAGCGCAATCCCCGGTTGAATTCAATGCAATCAAATAAAACAGGTTTATTATCAATCCAGGCTAGATTGCGTAAATGCATATCGCCGTGACCTTCACGTATAAACCCCGCCTTTTTCCGTTGCTGGAATATCGGTTTAAGCGATTCAAATTCCGGACCTTCCCATAGCTCAAGCTCTTCCAGTATTGCATCATAGTTGTGCCTATTAATTTGGGCGCGAATCTGCGCAAAATTTTCCTGTACCGGCCGACGCACCCGCTCAGGATCACCCTGCTCTATTGAGTCATCGGCGACATCCGCCTGTTGATGAAAGTCAGCAACGCGTTCTGCAAAAGCGTCGATATGCTCCGCTCGCAGCTCACCTTTCTGCAACATACGATCCAATTGTGCCTGCTGAGGGAATTGGCGCATTTTTACGGCATAATCTATTATATGATGCTTATTTCCCTGAAGGACTGTGATTGCCGGTTTCTCAGAGGAACCCGTAATCGCAACAATATCAAGATAAATATCAGCTGCGAGTCGTCTATTCAGGCGTAATTCTTCCTGACAAAAGAAAAGACGTTTGGCACGCGTTGAAAAATCAAGGAAACCTAAATTAACGGGTTTTTTTATTTTATAGGCAAAATCGCCGGTCAGAATCACCCATGATATATGGGTTTCAATTAATTCACAGTGTTTAACGGGATGGGGGTAGAGTTGCGACTTAAGCAAAACCCTGACATCAAACAACCCTGATTCCGGATCAAATTTTGAAGCAGATTCTATCTCCGAACCCGGTTTCATAGCCTGCTCTGATTTAATTCCACCCGATTGCTGAGGATCCCGATTCATAAACACGCCCTATGCAGTGATTGGACAAGTCCAGTTTAGCCGTATAATCAGCTCTTCCCATATAATCTTCTTAGCTCTTCTTTCGCCTGCTCAAGAACAAATTTCTGTTTGTTGCTCAGGTTCCTGCCAGCACGATTGATATAAAATACCAGCATTGACATGGCAGAATGAAATGGCGCAGCCTTGCGTCTTTGACTCCTGTCTGCAGATTTTTTTAATGATAACGCAATTTTTACCGGATCACCCCAGGGAAACACACCTTCCTCCATATCGAGCGCGTGACTTTCTCAAGTGATCTTTGCTGACCATTTCTCCGATGAGGATATTTTTTTTCGTTTCATTAGACACCCGTCTAACACTCACAATGAACTTTTAACCCATAGTCGCCTTGAGCCGATTCCGTAATTGCAATAAGGGCATGCAGTTGAGTACATTTTCTTTTTCCAACCAGCAAGGAACAGATGAAACCCGGCGGCAGGATGGTAATCCCGGTAGGCCACCCCCTTATGCCTCAGAATCTGATGCTGCTTGACAAAGATCGACCGGAGAAAAATAAATCTGTCCCCTTTTTCGGAACTTCGCGATGATGCACAGGATGCACGCAACAGACTGTTTAGCCTTCTATCAGAAATTCCAGGCAAAGATAGCTATTCAGTCATCAAGCAACTCATTAGTGACCACCCTGATTCCGATTATCGCCCCTGGATGGTCAAACAGGCCTGCAAGCGAGCCGAAGAAGATGGCGATCTGGAGCCTCGAAAAAAGGGGACATATCTTCAGGGAGTAACCCGTTTTTTGGACAGCATGCCTTCGCGTTGAAGAAATTCAATAACGATCTCCAGCCCCTTACCGCTTTTTAACTGGGTAAAGACAAAAGGTTTGTCGCCGCGCATGCGGCGGCTGTCTGTTTCCATTACCTGTAGAGATGCGCCCACATGCTCGGCCAGATCAATTTTGTTGATCACCAGCAGATCCGATTTGGTAATGCCGGGGCCGCCTTTGCGCGGGATTTTTTCACCCGAGGCGACGTCGATAACATAAATCGTTAAATCCGCCAGCTCCGGGCTGAAGGTGGCGCTGAGGTTGTCGCCGCCGCTTTCTATAAAAATCATATCCAGATCAGCAAACTTTTGTGACAGATCTTCGACTGCGGCGAGGTTCATGGAGGCATCTTCACGTATTGCCGTATGCGGACAGCCGCCGGTTTCCACGCCCACGATTCGCTCGGCTTCCAGCGCTTCGGCTTCGGTTAGAATACGCTGATCTTCACGGGTATAAATATCATTGGTAACGACTGCGATGCTGTAATCATTGCGCATGCTCTTGCATAACTGCTCCAGCAGGGCAGTTTTGCCCGAACCAACCGGACCACCGACTCCCACGCGTAACGGCGCTTTACGATTCATACTTTCTCCTGTGATTACGATCTAAATAAACGACTGTACTGATTTTCGTGCAGGCTGCTGGCAATTGCCAGCGCCGGGGTGCTGGCGCCGAGTTCATCATCCTCAAGCTGGCGCGCGCGTTCGACTAATGCTTCAATATTGGCACTGAGTTCATATAACAGTCGCTGAGCTTCGGTTTGTCCCAGGGGCACCAGTTTAATCGCTACCGCCACTGCATTTTCCAGCCAGCTCCAGCTATAGCCTATAAGTAAATCTTTTACGCCAATGCGCCAATGACTGGCGGCCAGTGCATAACCGGCGAGCTGGCTGGCTAAAAGCGCCGTTTTCCAACTTTCCAGTTCAGGCCAGCGTTCGTTGTCCGGCAATTTTTTCAGGATACTGAATAAAGCCCGCGCGCGTTGCTGCTCTTCATTTCTAAGCTCGCGGGTTTCACGGCTGGCGTAGAGCCATTGACTCCAGTGTTGAAACCATGCCTGATGATGGCTTTCAGCCGCCGCATACAGACGCGCTAGCAGAGGCAGTTCAAGATATTGTAGACTGTCTTTCAATACCGACTGCAACCAGCAGCGGGTATCACTTTCATTTTTCAGCCAACCGCATTCAACCGCCCACTCCATCCCCTGCGAATAGGTAAAGGCACCGGTCGGCAAGGTGGGGCTGATTAACTGCAACAGACGCAGGCCCGGCAGGCTGGACTCAGGCATGAAGCGGATGCCTCTCAGGCATGATTCGTTTCATGAGCATGGGAATGATGATGAGCATGGCTGTGCGCGGCCTGTTGATAAGCGCCCGCTTCCGGCTCAAAAGGCGCCTGTTCAACTATCACCTCAAATCCCATCTGCCGAAGCATGTCGTCCAGCACATGATCATGCTGATAACGCAGCCAGTCCTTTTCTATTTGCAGAGGAATATGTCGATTGCCAAGATGATAGGCTGCGCGTGCCAACAAGGTTGAATCATGGCAGCGCAGCGTTGATACCGTTTCAGACGCCGCAACGATTTCAATCACCAGACCGTCGTCACTGCCCAGCCTGTCGCCACCCCGAAGCAGATTGCCGCGGGGTAAAAACAGACCCACGTCTCGGCCATCATCCAGTTTGACTCGCAAACGGCTGCGTACACGTTGCTCAATTGGCAAGGTTAAGCAGCCATCGGCGTTGAGATTTTTATCCAGTAATCGGGTAAGTTCTATCATGCTCTAGCCAATATAGTTCAAAATAAAAAATAACGTTGCGCCATGGGCAAGACGGCGGCGGGTTCACAACGTAACAACTGTCCATCGGCGCGGACTTCATAGGTCTGTGCGTCTACCTCGATGTGCGGTGTATAGTGGTTGTGAATCAAATCCTTCTTTTTTACGTTACGCGTGTTTTTAACCACGCCAATGCGTTTTTGCAGACCTAACTGTTCAACCACGCCAGCCGATTTCGCGGCTGCGGAAATGAAGCTCATACTGGTAGCAGTCAACGCCTTGCCAAAGCTGCCAAACATGGGCCGGTAATGCACCGGCTGTGGGGTCGGGATGGAGGCATTGGCATCCCCCATCAGCGCATGCGCGATCATACCGCCCTTGATAATAAGAGCCGGTTTGACACCAAAGAAAGCCGGTGACCAGACAACCAGATCGGCCAGTTTGCCCACTTCTACCGACCCCACCTCATGCGCGATACCATGCGAGAGGGCCGGGTTGATGGTATATTTTGCGATATAACGTTTGACCCGGTTATTGTCGTTGTTTTCACTGTCACCTTTCAGCGAACCACGCTGGAGTTTCATTTTATGCGCCGTTTGCCAGGTGCGGATAATCACCTCGCCGACCCGGCCCATGGCCTGAGAGTCGGAAGAAATCATCGAAAAAGCACCCAGATCATGCAGGATATCTTCGGCAGCAATGGTCTCGCGGCGAATACGCGACTCGGCAAAGGCCACGTCTTCGGCAATGGCCGGATCCAGGTGATGGCAGACCATCAGCATGTCCAGATGTTCATCAATGGTGTTGACGGTATAGGGCCGGGTCGGATTGGTTGACGAGGGCAACACGTTGTCGAGACCGCAGGCGCGAATGATATCGGGTGCATGCCCGCCACCCGCGCCTTCGGTATGATAGGTATGAATAGTACGGCCCTCAAAAGCAGCAATCGTGTCTTCGACAAAGCCGGACTCGTTCAGGGTATCGGTATGAATGGCCACCTGCACATCAAATTTTTCCGCCACATTCAGGCAATTGCGAATCGTCGCCGGTGTCGTGCCCCAGTCTTCATGCAGCTTGAGTCCCATGGCACCTGCTTCGACCTGTTCCTGCAAGGGACCGGGCTGGCTGGCATTGCCCTTGCCCATAAAACCCAGGTTCATGGGAAAGGCTTCGGCGGCTTCGAGCATGCGCTGGATATTCCAGGGACCGGGCGTACAGGTGGTGGCATTGGTGCCTGTAGAAGGACCGGTGCCACCACCCAGCATGGTGGTAATGCCCGAGGCCAGGGCTTCTTCGATTTGCTGGGGGCAAATAAAATGAATATGTGCGTCGATGCCACCGGCGGTAATAATCCTGCCTTCGCCGCCGATCACATCCGTGCCGGGGCCAATCAGAATATCGACGTTATCCTGTATGTCAGGATTGCCCGCTTTGCCGATAGCCGCGATGCGCCCGTTTTTAATTCCGATGTCCGCTTTGACAATGCCCCAGTGATCGATGATCAAGGCGTTGGTAATGACCACATCAGCAACCTCGGCAGCCATCGCCTGAGACTGGCCCATGCCGTCACGAATCACCTTACCACCGCCAAATTTGACCTCATCGCCATAAACAGTGAAATCCTTTTCCACTTCAATCCATAATTCAGTATCCGCCAGGCGTACTTTATCCCCCGTGGTAGGACCGAACATTTCAGCATAGGCCTGCCGACTCATTGTGACCATTAGTGTTTCTCCACTGAAGCGCGTGTCAGCGGCCCCATGATCCGGCCCTGAAAACCATACACTTCACGTTTCCCCGCATAAGCCACCAACTCAACCGTACGGCTTTGTCCCGGTTCGAATCGCACCGCCGTGCCCGCCGGAATATTGAGCCGATAACCGCGCGTTTTTTCACGTTTAAACTCCAACGCAGTGTTGGCCTCATAAAAATGATAATGCGAACCGATCTGAATCGGTCGATCACCGCAGTTGGCAACATTAATACTTAAGGTTGAGCACCCGGCGTTGATTTCGATCTCGCCCGGGCTGATTTTCATTTCGCCTGGAATCACAACCTTCTCCTAAATAATGGGTTGATGCACCGTAACCAGTTTCGTTCCGTCAGGAAAAGTGGCTTCCACCTGCACCTCATGAATCATCTCGGCAACCCCGTCCATAACCTGATCCGCACTTAAAATATGCCGACTTTCGTTCATCAACTCGGCAACTGTTTTACCCTCGCGCGCGCCTTCCACGATCGCTGCGCTGATATAGGCCATGGCCTCGGGATGGTTGAGTTTAACGCCCCGCGCCAGACGGCGTTCGGCCAGCAAGGCGGCGGTAAACAGCAGCAGTTTGTCTTTTTCACGCGGCGTTAAGTCCATACGTTTTCCTTATATTCGATAATGTTTTCATACCTACAGCCCAACCGATTACCGCACATTGTTGGGCTTCATAAACATCATTCAACCCAACCTACATATATAGTAACTACTCACTCCGTAGAGAGTTAAAAACATATAGCCGGTGTGAGGGGTGAGTAGTTACCATAATATAGTTATGTTGCCCATATTCGCGGCAGTACGGCGGCGCGGCCCAGCAACATCGGGCGTAGCGCCTGCCAGACGGCGATCATCTGTTTTTTTAATGTTTCACTGTTATTTCCCAGCGCGCGCATCACCAGCAGGCCGTCGATCAAGCTGACCCCCATCAGGCTGGAGGACCCCTGCATGGCAAGCTGGCGGCGGGCGCTTTCCAGATGGCTGTCGTCACAGGGGAACGCCAGCAAGGTCGCCTGTACCGGCTGCCCACGCAAACCAGCAGCGGCATCCAGGCCTTGCGGGTCGAGTATGCGCTGGTTTTCTACCAGCAATAATTTCTGATTATGGTAAAACTCCAGGCGCGAATCAAACGCGCCCTGTTCAAATCGTTCACCGCTGCTCGGACGACCAAGACAGCTCACATCCCAGCCGAGAAAGACGGCATCGTCTTCCAGTTCAATTCGAGTGCGGGCCTGCAAACGGGCACCGGCAAACAAAATGTTTTCCTGCGGCAACCATTCGAGACTGGCGCCCGCTTCGACCCGCAAATGCTGATCCAGCATAGCCCGGCTGCCTGCGCTTAAATAGAATTTTCCAGAGCCGGGAGTGGTGCATAGCACCTGCGCCTGCGTATGAATATTCAGTTTGATATTCAGGCGGTCACCGCCGACTACGCCACCGGGGGGATGTAAAATATAAACATGGGCAAGATTGGCTTCCGGATAAAAAAGACGCTGCACGCGTAAGGGGCCACAATGGTGACAGTGTCCCAGAACAGTCCGGGACCTGACCTGTTTAAATGCCAGTTGCAGATCGGCCCGCCAGCCGTCAACGTCACTATAATTCTGCGCTCTGTTTATACCCGCCGGATTCATACCGTCAGATATTTCTTGACCAGCGATTCGGACAGCTCGTCTACCTGACCATGGGCCACCCGGCGACCCCGATCAAGTATGTAAAACTGATCCGCAACCTTCTTTACAAAGTGTAATTTTTGTTCCACCAACAACACCGTCATACCGACATCATGATTGAGCTTGCGTATAACATCACCTATTTCGACAACAATATTAGGCTGAATGCCTTCCGTGGGTTCATCCAGAATCAGCAGTCTGGGATTGATGACCAGAGCACGGCCAATAGCTAGTTGCTGTTGCTGCCCACCGGACAGATCACCCCCACCACGATAGCGCATTTCCTTTAAAACCGGAAACAGTTCATAAATGAATTCCGGTATCTTGCGCACGCGATCAGGACGGGCCGGCAGGCCGATTTGTAGATTTTCTTCCACCGTAAGCAGGGAAAAAATCTGTCGACCCTGAGGAACATAACCAATACCGAGCCTTGCCCGGTGTTCCATCGGTAGGCTATGCAGCGGCATATCCTGGTATTTGATTTCCCCCGAAGCCAGCGGCAAGGCTCCCATAATGCAGTCGAGCATGGTGGTCTTGCCCACCCCGTTGCGCCCCATCAGACAGGTACACTTGCCTTTAGGAACATCAAGATCAACATCCCATAGGGTATGACTTTGTCCGTAAAACTGGTTAAGACCCTGGACTTTTAACATACTATCTATTCCCCCAGATAAACTTCGATGACGCGCGGATCCGCCTGCATCTGCGCCATGGTGCCCTCGGCCAGCACGCTGCCCTGATGTAACACCGTCACCTTACGCGCGATCGAGCGCACAAAGTCCATATCGTGTTCGACCACAATCACCGAATGTTTACCGGCCAATGAGGTCAGCAGTTCGGCAGTGCGTTCCATTTCCTGATGGGTCATCCCGGCCACCGGCTCATCGACCAGTAGCAACTCCGGCTTTTGCATCAGTAGCATGCCGATTTCCAACCATTGCTTCTGACCGTGTGAGAGCTTGCCCGCCGGGCCCACCGCCAGTTCGCCAAGGCCGATGATGCCTAGCACCTCATCAATCTGGTCACGCTGTTCACCACTGAGACGCGCCATCAACAAGGGCCAGACGCGCTTGTCCTGCGCCATCGCCAGCTCAAGATTCTGCAGGACCGTCAGATTTTCAAATACCGTCGGTTTCTGAAATTTACGCCCGATGCCCGCTTCGGCAATCTCCGGTTCATCCATCTGCAAAAGATTGAGACGTTGCCCGAACCAGGCCTGACCGGTATCCGGACGCGTTTTGCCAGTAATTATGTCCATCATCGTTGATTTTCCGGCGCCATTCGGCCCGATGATACAGCGCAACTCCCCGGTTTCGATATACAGGTTGAGATTGTTAATCGCTTTGAAACCATCAAAGCTTTTATTCAACCCTTCCAGATACAAAATAATATTGTGGCTGAGATCGAGACCCGGCGGCCGCGGCTGAGGCAGGAGATCAAATACCCGATCACGCCGCAAAAATTTACGTAAGGCCTGGGCCGGTTTCATGCTTTTGCACCTCGCAAGTTGCGTAATCCGGCGATACCTCTGGGTAAATAAAGTGTGGACAGAACAAACAGTGCGCCCAGAGCATACAGCCATATATCAGGCAGGGCGGCGGTGAAATAGGTTTTCGCGTAGTTCACCAGTATGGCGCCAATGATGGCACCATACAGTGTGTTTCGCCCCCCGATGGCAACCCAAACAATCAGCTCAATAGAATTCAGGGGAGAAAATTCACCGGGATTAATAATACCGACCTGAGGCACATAGAGCGCACCCGCGATCCCCGCCAGTACGGCTGAAAAAACAAAAATCCATAACTTAATATTTTCCACCCGATAACCTATAAAGCGACTACGACTTTCAGCGTCACGAATGGCGACACAGGCTAACCCCAGACGCGAACTGACGATATAACGGCTAATCGCATAACCTATCGCCAGGGCTCCCGACGACGCCAGAAACAATCCAATACGGGTCGTGTCTTCGCGCAGGTCGAAGCCAAGAATATCTTTAAAATCCGTCAGACCGTTGTTACCGCCAAAACCCATTTCATTGCGAAAAAAGGCCAGCATCAGTGCATAGGTCATCGCCTGGGTGATGATCGATAAATACACCCCGGTCACACGCGAACGAAAAGCCAGGTAACCAAAAACATAAGCCAATATGCCGGGGATGAGCATGACCATCAGGACAGCCAACCAAAAATGGTCAAAACCATGCCAGAACCAGGGCAGTTTATGCCAGTTCAGAAAAACCATAAAATCCGGCAAAATCGGATTACCATAAACACCGCGGTCACCAATCTGGCGCATGAGGTACATGCCCATAGCATAGCCGCCGAGAGAAAAAAAAGCGCCATGGCCCAGACTGAGAATTCCCAGATACCCCCAAACCAGATCAGCCGCCAGGGCCAGCAAGGCATAGGTTAGGTACTTACCCAGCAGAGTGACCGTATAGGTTGAAAGATGGAAAGCGCTACTTTCCGGAACCAGAAGATTGAGTAGCGGTACGGCAATACTTACCGCTAACAGGGTTGCCAGTAAATAAATACCGGGTTTGTCATTTTTAATGATATTCAGCATTCGCATGAATTAATCCTCTGCTGCACGGCCGCGTTGAGGAAACAGGCCCTTGGGGCGTTTCTGGATAAACAGGATGATAAAAATCAAAACCATAATCTTGGCCAGGACCGCCCCGACCCAGGGTTCCAGCACTTTACTGATTACGCCGAGACCCATTCCGGCCACTAAGGTACCCCACAAATTGCCTACCCCGCCAAACACCACCACCATAAAAGAGTCAATGATGTAAGCCTGTCCGAGGTTGGGACCAACATTGGTCAAAAGACTTAGCGCCACACCGGCCAGCCCGGCAATACCTGAGCCAAGCCCAAAGGTCAGCGCATCCACCCACTCTGAACGTACCCCCATGGCGCGGGCCATTCTTCGGTTCTGTGAGACAGCACGCACCTGCAAACCTAATCGTGTTTTTTTCATCACAAGAATCAAGACGCTAAATACCAGCAAACAGAAAATGATGATATAAAAACGATTCCAGGTCAGTTCCAGCATATCGTTGATCTTCCAAGCGCCAGACATCCATTGAGGGGTTTCGACACTACGATTCAACGGTGAGAAAATCGAGCGCACAGTCTGTTGCAGGATCAGACTGACACCAAATGTCGCCAGCAAGGTTTCCAGTGGCCGCCCATATAAATGACGAATGACGCTACGCTCAATGCCAATACCCACCAGACCAGAAACTATAAAGGCCGCTGGAATAGCGACCAGGATCGACAGAGCAATATGGTTGGGCATTAAAAGCTGGATAACATAGGTGGTGTAGGCGCCGATCATCATTAATTCACCGTGAGCCATATTGATCACTCCCATCACGCCAAAAGTGATCGCAAGGCCAATCGCCGACAGGGCTAAAACCGAACCCAGACTCAGACCGAAGAACAGAGTTTCCGCCTTCGCGTATAGATCGCGCTGATCATTGATCTTGTTTATCGCAGTCTGGGCCTTCTTTTTCAGTGCCTTATTTGGAGCCTGATAATTTGTCAGCGCATTCATAGCCGAGGTATTGAGGCTCCCCGTCAAGGTACCAATCGCATTCATCTGTGCCGCTTCATCCCCATTTTTAAGCTGGCCTATAGCCCTCAGGGTCCGCATGGCCGTCAGAACCTTAGGATCCGTTTCTTTCGCTATCATCGCATCGATCAGGCGTGTAGCCTGAGTTTCCGGATGTTTTAAAAGCTCTTGTACTGCAGACAGTCTGATTGCAGGATCATTGTTTTTGAGCTGCATTACCGCCAGAGACTGGCGTATCAGACCCCTTAGTCGGTTATTGATTCTTGCTTTTTTAAACCCCCGTTTTCTCTCCTGCGTGATCACTTCAGATCCAAACAGGGCGGTGAAGGTATAGTTGTCATCTTTTTGCTTAAGGATATAAAGTTCTTTGCTGTATTTGGCAAAATACAATTGCCCTTCCAGCATCGATTTTAAGGCCACATAAGCTTCTGCCGGATTATGTTGTGCAATAACCTCAATCGCTCGCGCCTTGCTGCGGTAACTTTGTGAACTAAGCGTTTTCCATGATTTCGCCAAGGTCATTTCAGCGGCCACCGATGCCTGCACGAAACCCATCAGGATAGAGAAACACAGCAGCAGCGACACCCATTTTCTGGCTGGAAATATTATTGCAAATTCAGACATATCTGATCTCGTTTCATAATAAAAAGGGGTGCATAGAACAAAAACGAAATCCTGTTCGCTGACATCCTATACACCCAGACTCAAAAGAGTATCGTCGTAGTACGATACCCTTTGAGCGTTACTGCAGAGAGTTTAGTAATTCTGACCACTGCACTTTTTGGTTTTGACGTTATAGTTGCCGCAGGACAAAGGCGCGCGCCAGTCAGAAATAAGATCCTTGGAACCCGGCAGATAATTGGACCAGGCATCACCGGCCACCATGCCCGAGGTTTTCCAGACAATATCAAACTGGCCGTCTTTTTGGATCTCACCAATGAATACCGGTTTGGTAATATGATGATTAGGCATCATTGCCGCATAACCACCTGACAGATTCGGCACCGTAATGCCAATCAGTGCTTTCTGAACGGCTGTGGAATCAGTGGTGCCAGCTTTTTCAACGGCTTTGACCCACATATTGAAGCCAATATAATCTGCTTCCATCGGATCGTTGGTTACGCGCTTCTTGTTTTTAATGAATTTATGCCAGTTCTTGATGAAGGTTCTGTTTGCAGGAGAATCAATACTCATGAAGTAATTCCAGGCAGCCATATGCCCCACCAATGGCCTTGCATCAAGACCGGATAGCTCTTCTTCACCCACCGAAAAGGCCATTACAGGAATATCTTCAGCCGAAATACCCTGGTTAGCGAGTTCCTTATAGAAGGGAATATTGGCGTCACCATTAATGGTGGATACCACAGCCGTTTTCTTGCCGGTACTACCAAATTTCTTAATCTGCGAGACGATCGACTGCCAGTCAGAATAACCGAAGGGCGTGTAGTTGATCATGATGTCTTTTTCCTTAACCCCCTTTGAGAGCAGATAGGCCTTGAGAATTTTATTGGTGGTACGTGGGTAAACGTAGTCGGTACCCGCCAGAACCCAGCGTTTAACGCCCACTTCATTCATCAGATAATTAACCGCAGGTATCGCTTGCTGATTAGGCGCGGCGCCAGTGTAGAATATATTTTTCGAAGATTCTTCACCCTCATACTGCACGGGATAAAAGAGAATACTGTTCAGTTCTTCGAATACTGGCAATACCGATTTACGTGAAACCGAAGTCCAGCAACCAAACACCACCGCAACATGATCCTTGCTGATCAGTTCGCGCGCTTTTTCAGCAAACAGCGGCCAGTTAGAAGCCGGATCGACCACGACAGGTACGAGTTTCTTTCCCAGCAACCCCCCTTTTTTGTTCTGCTCGTCAATTAGCATCAACATGGTGTCTTTCAGAGTCGTCTCTGAAATCGCCATAGTGCCGGATAGTGAATGCAAAACACCCACCTTGATAGTGTCTCCCGCCCAGGCCAGCGTGGTACTAAGCAATGATGAGGCGGTCAGTACTGCAGCGATCGCCAGTTTTCTAAGATTTTTTGTTGTCATAATAAAAACTCCCGTATGTTTTAAATCTGAAATTGCATGCCAAATAAAACAGCATTGTGATCGATACCCTTTACGCCGCTGGCGCTGGCGTCACCGCTGGTCAGATTCAGGTTTAACTTGAGGTTCTGACCGGATATCACATAGTTAACACCCACTTCAGTCAATGAACTGCTATCACCAACCGAGGGATTATTACTGGTATAACGCACATAAGGCTGGTATTTGCCCGGGCCTGTCTGATTACCGATCAAATAGGCAAAACTCGCGAAATACGCGGAGCCATCAAACATGGAGAAAGTGGGGGTTAGCGCCGCAGTAGAAATATCAAAGGACTTGTATTCACCTTCAATCGTGACTGCAGCACCATTCATTAGTGGCTTTTCAAACAGACCATCAATGGCATAACCTGTGAACGAACCCGACTGCGTAGCGGTACCATAACCATCCCCTTGATGTTGAGCGGAAATAGCTAACGTCAGGATATTACCGGCTTTGCCATAATAGGTGCTGCTGGTGTAATAACCCGGATTGGATTCTTTATTAAGAAAATTGTAAGCCATGCGCGTGGCGAACAAGGGTGCATCTGTTTGATTAGCTTTGCCACTGTAACCATCAAACACACCAATGGCATACTGGAATTTTCCCAGACTGCCCCAGGCCGTGACACCATCGTCACGGCCATAGGTGCCCGCCACACCGTTCGCGCCGTGTTTGCTATCATTGTCAGAAGGATAAAGAGGCACGCTGTACTGGCCCCAGGTAAGACCATAAAACGGTCCGTTCATTTCGATGCGATCAGCCGGCGTCAACATACGCCCCATCCATACATTGAACTTTTTAGTGGGTTCATACTGAACGATAGCATCCAGTACGCCGTATTCGCCCCACATTTTGTCCGTACCAAAATAAAATTTAAAGTCTTTGGTGGCCTGTCCTGAGATATACAAACGCATATTTTCAAGATTGAAATTATTAGCCCGGCTGGTGCCGTTTGGCGCACCATCGCCAACAGAGGCGACGGAAGTGCGTATTCCTGCGCCAAAGCTGATCCAGCGGGTATTATCAATCTGAATTTTGCCGCCGGCCCACACCGGCGCACTGCTTGCAATAAGCAGGCTACTCAAAAGCAGCGATTTCCCAACTACATTTTTTCTTTGCATTTCTAGATTCCTGTTGCTATGGCCAAGGGGCCGGTTAAAGGTCAAGGAAAAAGTCAGGCGATGTGCAGAACCATAAAATAGCCGCCTGACTTTTATGAGTATCGAGTTTAAACACAGCCGGGCCGGTACAAAATTCGGCAACTGGCGCAGAGGCATACGTCAAATGACGCATGGCCCACAAATTGCTGATGAGATATTTATTTAATACTTTATAATAAGAAGCTGACAGCCAGGCATGGCCGCATTGACAGGTATGACAGATTTTCCATGAGCATAAATAAAGATGCCTTGCTGATTAGGCGTGAGTACAACCAATGGGTGGCGAATGAAACCCTGGAAGACTACGCCCTGCGTTATACCGCCAAACAGGCCCGACGCTGGTCAGCCAGCTCGGTGGCCAATACCGCCCTGGGGATTGTCTCTTTTCTGGCGCTGGAGGCTATTGGCGGCGCTATTACCCTGAATTACGGCTTTACTAACGCCATGTGGGCGATCCTGGTGGTCGGCGCAATCATTTTCCTCTCCGGATTACCCCTGTCCTATTATGCCGCCCGCGATGGTGTGGATATCGATCTCCTCACCCGTGGGGCCGGGTTCGGTTATATCGGTTCCACCATTTCATCATTGATCTACGCCTCGTTTACCTTTATTTTCTTTGCCCTGGAAGCCGCGATCATGTCGATGGCCATCCATATGATGGTTAATATCCCACTATCCCTGGCCTACGTGATCAGCGCGGTCGTGATCATCCCCCTGGTGACCCACGGGATCAGCCGTATTTCCCGTTTTCAGGCCTGGACCCAGCCCATCTGGTTATTTATGCAGATCTTGCCGCTGGTTTTTATCGCGGCCCATGAATCAGCCGCCTTTACCAACTGGATGACATTCACCGGTCTTGAGGCAGGAGGAAAGCAAGGATTTGATCTTCTGCTTTTTGGCGCAGCGGCAGCCGTCATTTTCCCCCTGATCGCGCAAAATGGTGAACAGGCCGATTTTTTACGTTTTTTGCCCACCACCGATCAGTGCAAAAAAAGCCAGTGGTGGATGGCCGTGGTGGGCGCCGGGCCGGGCTGGGTGGTGTTTGGGGTCGTTAAACTGTTTATCGGCTCGTTTCTCGCAGTTCTGGCCCTGAGTCACGGCTTGCCGCCGTCGCTGGCCAGCGATCCGGCGCACATGTACACCGTGGCCTTCAAATATATTAGCGCGAATCCTGACATGGCCCTGTGGCTAGCCGGAATTTTCGTCATCATTTCACAATTGAAAATCAACGTTACCAATGCCTATGCCGGCTCCATCGCCTGGGGGAATTTTTTCTCGCGGCTGACGCATAATCACCCAGGACGGGTGGTCTGGCTGGTGTTCAATGTCGTGATTGCGCTGATGCTGATGGAACTAGGTCTGTATCAGGCCTTCGAACATATTTTGATCACCTATGCCAGCCTGGTAGTGGCCTGGATCGGCTGTGTTGTCGCCGATCTGGTAATCAATAAACCCCTGGGTTTAAGTCCTCCGCATATCGAGTTCAGACGCGGCCATCTCTATGACATCAATCCGGTCGGTGTGATTTCGATGTTGTTCGCTTCCTCTGTTGGCATCGCCGCCAACCTCGGCTTTTTCGGCAGGGTTGCCGAAGCGCTGGCTGCATTTTTATCTTTGTCGATCCCTTTTATCACCGTGCCTTTGATCGCATGGCTAACCCAGGGACGGTTTTATCTGGCTCGTCCTGAAGAAGAATCTGAATCTGAACCTGAATCTTCACAGCAGCATTGCCGCATGTGTGAAAACCTGTTTGATCATGAAGATATGAGTCATTGTCCCAGTTATGCAGGGCCCATCTGCTCCCTGTGTTGCGCGCTGGACGTGCGTTGTGCTGACCAATGCCGACCACAGGCCCATCTGGCGGCACAAACCTCAGCCCTGTTCAGCCGAATATTCCCCGCCTTTATTAATCAGAAACTGCATTCCGTAAGTGGGCGTTTTCTGGGTATATTCATAATAACCGCCGGCATTATCGCCAGCCTGCTGGCGATAGTATTTTATGCCCGGCAGGAAAAATCACTGGCCGATCTGGCGCTGATCAGCAGCACATTGTGGCAGGTGTTTTTTCTGCTGTTGTTACTCACCGGGGTCTTAATCTGGCTTTATGTCCTGGCCCAGAAAAGCGCCCGTCTCGCACTTAACGAGACCCAGCTTCAAGCAGAATTGCTGACGCAGGAAGTCAATGCACATGAGGTAACGGCCGTCGAGCTGGCCCAGGCTCGCGATGTGGCCAATGCAGCCAACCGGGCCAAGTCACGTTATTTATCAGGCGTTAGTCATGAACTCAGAACGCCCCTGAACACGATTTTTGGCTATGCCCAGCTTATGGAAGCGGATTCCCGGCTGGATGGCAAAAGCCGGAAAATCGCCACCGTGATAAAACGTAGCAGTGAGCACCTGTCCGATGTGATCGAGGGTTTGCTGGAAATTTCCAAAATTGAGGCGCGCAAGCTTGATCTGCACCGTGACACCGTCAATCTGCGCTCGTTGATTCAACAACTTGAAGATATGTTTCGACCCCTGGCCGAGAGCAAGGGGATTGATTTTATTATTCATTGCCAGGCGGAATTGCCCCGTTTCGTTTCTATTGATGAAAAGCGGCTACGGCAGATCCTGTTGAATCTATTATCCAATGCGATCAAGTTCACCCCCGAAGGCAAGGTGGAACTGCATATCAGTTACCGCAACCAGGTTGCCCGCATGCAGATCAAAGACTCGGGGATTGGCATTGCAAAAACTGACCAGCAGAGAATTTTTGAACCCTTCGAGCGCGTCCGCGACAGCCAGACTCAGCTTATTAGTGGAACCGGCCTGGGTCTGTCGATCAGCCGCCTGCTCGCTGAAATGATGGGCGGTAACCTTGAGCTGAAAAGCCAGCCCGGTCGCGGCAGTGAATTTTGCCTGAGTCTTTTTTTGCCCGGTGTGAGTGAGGGGATTGCAGTCAATCAAAGTCAGAGGGATATACAGGGCTATACCGGACACCCACAACATATCATGGTCGTCGATGATGAAAGCAGCCACCGGCATTTGATTCATGATTTTTTGCATCCTTTGGGCTTTATCGTACATCAGGCTGAGTCCGGCAGGCAGGCGCTGGATTTATTAAAGGAACAATCGGTTGATCTGTTTTTACTGGATATTTCCATGCCCGGAATGGATGGCTGGCAGTTATTGACCGAGCTTCGCACGCGGGGATTCAGCGTGCCGGTGATCATACTCTCGGCGGAGTCCTATGACGATGCTCGGCTAAACCAGCAGAATGCAGATTTTCAGACCTATATCAGCAAGCCCGTACGATTAGAAAAACTTCTGGAGCAATTACAACGCTGTCTTAACCTGAATTGGTACAGTTCTGAACCTGTATCTGATGCCGATGAAAATATCAATGATGAAGACCCCTGCCCGGATCAGGGATCCATCGCATCCCTGAGGGAGGTTGCAAAAATTGGCTACCTGAAAGGCGTACTTGAATATACCGAACAGATTGAATTGCAAAATCCGAAAACTCAATGGATAAGCCATCTGAGAACATTGGCAGATACCTGCGATCTGGATGGAATCGTGCGCGTCATCGATGATCTGGTTAAACTGAAAGGTAATGCCGACTAATGCAAAAATTCAGAGATAAAATAACGGTTCTAGTCGTCGACGATTCACCGGATTCACTGGGCATGATCAACATGGCTCTGGATGAGGCCGGCATTGCAGTATTAATTGCACTCAATGGCCAGCAGGCCATGAATGTGCTGGAGCAAGTCACCCCCGATATCATTTTACTGGATGCCATTATGCCGGTCATGGACGGTTTCGAATGCGCCCACGAAATTCGCAAAAAACTACCCTTGACGCCGATCATTTTCATGACCGGTCTTAGCGAGGTTGAGCATATTGTCAAAGCCTTCGATGCGGGCGGTAATGATTATATTATTAAACCCATCCGCCCAGAAGAGTTGCTTGTTCGCATTCGCCAGCATACCAGTAGTGCGCGCATGCTGATCGAAGCCCAGAAAGCGCTGGACTCCATGCGCCAGCATGTGTTTTGCATCGATAAAAGCGGCAGGATTTTATGGGCAACACCGGAAGCCCAGGCTTTATTAAATCAGTATCAACACCAGGAAGGCTGCGAAGCCACTGAATCCCGTCTCCGACTCAGCCGCTGGTTGCCTAATGGTCAGGCTGGACATGGCTTGGCCCTGCCGTTACAGCAGCAAAACATAGTGCTCACCGTGCATTATTTTAAACAGACTGAAGAGGATGAATATCTTCTTAAAATTCAATCTCCAGACGTCGAAATTGATCCTGTGATCCTGGAGGAAAGTCTAGCCATAACCTCGCGTGAAGCCGAGGTACTATTATGGCTTGCACACGGCAAAACCAACCGGGAAATTGCAGAAATTCTTGAAATAAGTCCGAGAACTGTAAACAAACATCTGGAACAACTGTATCCTAAAATCGGTGCGGACAATCGAACTGTGGCGGCGTCGGTTGCCATACAGATTATTCTTGGCGGACGCATGGGTTCCCCTCCCGGTTAATAAACTACCCCACCGCAAGCCGCAAGGGATTAAACCCGCAACAATTAAAGTTTGTTCCATATTTCGCCGTTAATATCAAAAAGTTAAAACATATACACTCAACTCAGACGACAAATAAATCCATGAACATCATTTCCTCCCTATTGTTTGCCGGTGTCCTGTTTGTGCTTGCCAGTACCGGCGCACAGGCAGGCACGTTAAATGATGGCCTGCGCGCCTTCAAAGCCGGTGATTATCAGCAGGCGATGGCTTACTGGAAACCGCTGGCGGAAAAACACGATCCCGATGCACTGTACAACATCGGCCTGCTCTACATGAAAGGACTGGGGGTTAAAAAGAACTATCGCGCCACCAAACACTGGTTTAAGCAGGCGGCGAAATATGGCAGCGTGGATGCTGCTTATAATCTGGGCGTGATGTACAAAAAACGGCGTTTCGGCTACCCCAGCAGCAAGGATGCCCTCTACTGGTGGCGGCAGGCCGCCGCACGCGGACATCCTGCCTCCCAGTTTAACCTCGGCGTTATGCTGGCCTACGGTAACGGCACGAGAAAAGATGTCCCCGCCGCGCTCAAATTATGGCAAAAAGCCGCCCGCCAGGGTAACGCCAACGCCATTCGCACGCTGGCGCAGGTCTATAAGAAGGGCCTGCTCGGCATCCCAGCCAATCCGGCCAAAGCCGCCTACTGGGAAAAAAGAGCACAACAGGCGCCACACTGACGGGCCGGCGGATCTGCTAAGATAAACGCTAAATAACGGTTCCAAATACCCGTGTACTTTAGGAATGGCCGTTCGTCCTGAGCTTGTCGAAGGAAGCTTGTCGAAGGAAGCCCTTCGGCTTCGCTCAGGAGAGCCTTGTCGAAGGAAGCCCTTCGCGCTTCGCTCTACCCATCCTACTGTTTTTCGCTGCAAGTAGCGGGGAATAACACCCAAAGAGATTCACAAGTGATCGGGTATTTGGAACGCTTATTTTAGCCCCGATCTCTGACGAAGTTGCGCGCATCATGAGCCACCTTGTCCACGCTGGTATGCCGCACGTCCTTGCCTTTGACCAAATAGATCACATATTCACAGATATTGCGGGAGCGATCACCGATGCGTTCCAATGCACGGGCGGACCACATCATATCCACTAGAATCGGGATAGTGCGAGGATCTTCCATCATGTAAGTCATGAGGTTGCGCAGAATGGTTTCATACTCCTGATCGACCTTTTTATCCCCACGTGCGACAGTAACCGCCGCATCACTGTCAGTTCGGGCAAAAGTATCCAGGGCATTGTGCAGGAGTTTGGCCACCAGATCGCCCATGTGAACGATTCCCGCCAGCATCTTGTTTTCACCTCCCTTTTCTGCAAAGTGCAGCGCCATGCGGCCGATACGCTCGGCTTCGTCGCCAATGCGTTCAAGATCGGTGATAGTTTTAATAACCGCGATCACCAAACGCAAATCGCTGGCCGCCGGCTGACGCCGCGCCAGAATCTGGGTACATTCCTCATCAATGGAAACCTCCAGAGCATTCACCTTGTAATCATTGGTCACCACCACTTCCGCCAGTGAGGCATCTCTCGTGGTCAGAGCCTTGATAGCGTCGGCAAGCTGTTGCTCGACGATACCGCCCATATACATAACGCGAGTCCGGATATCTTCCAGTTCCTCATTGAATTGTTGCGAAATATGCTGTCCCAGTTTTAGCTTGTCCATAATCGTCTCTCAATCTTTTAAAGAAGATGCAAGACAAAAGATGAAGAGATAAAAGAAACTTGTATCTCTCCTCTTGATATCTTGTATCTTGTATCTGCCTTTATTCATAGCGTCCTGTAGTAGTCTTCCGCCTTTTTCTTTTTCGGGTTAGTGAATATACGCCTAGTGCCGCCATACTCAATCAACTCACCCACGTACATGAACGCCGCGTAGTCGGATACGCGCCCGATCTGCTGCATGGTGTGCGTTACTATAATAATAGTCTATTTTTCCTTCAGTTCGTAGATCAGCGCTTCGAATAAATAACCCCGCCGCAAGCAGCGGGGAATGACACCCAAAGAGATTCAGGGAGGTTTCCGGCTCCTTCCCGTCTGCGTGACAGTAGTCAGCCCTTCAGGCTTCTGGGGGGCATGATCTCACTTTTCAGAAGAATGATCTCTTCAGGAAAATCACAGATGAAAGCGCTGCCCCGGCCAATTTCACTGTCAATGCGCAGATCAGCCTGATGCCGTTGCAGGGCGCGCTTAACGATGGCCAGCCCCAGCCCTGAACCTCCGGTATGGCGTGAACGCGCGATATCCACTCGGTAAAACCGCTCGGTAAGACGTTCGACATGATAGGGGGCGATGCCGATGCCGGTATCGTTCACCTCGAAGTGGGCGCCCGTCTCATCCCGATACCAGCGAATCCGAATAGCTCCACCCGCGGGCGTATAGTGAATAGCATTCACCACCAGATTGCTGAATACGCTATCCAGCTCCCTGGGATCCCCACGCAGAAACAGCTCGCTATCCACTTCGAACACCAGGGTATATTTATTCTCGCCGCTGATGATCTGCGCCTCTTCATGCAGACTTCCCAGCATCTGTGGCACATTCACTATTTCACTGCGAGGCCCTACTTTGTCATTGTCTACATTTGACAGCGTCGTCAGATCGTCCGTCAGCTGGCGCATGCGGATCGCCTGCTGCTGCATCGCCCGGAAAGTATGCTGTAGACGCTCGGCATCCAGATCGTCACAGTCTTCCAGCAGGTTTTCCAGATAACCGTTGATCACTGTCAGCGGTGTGCGCAATTCGTGGGAGATATTGGCAACAAAATCCCGCTGCATTTCTTCCACTCGTTTGGTCAGCGTCACATCGGACACCACCACCAGTTTCTGATTATTGCCATAGGGCACGATCTTCAGGGAGAGAATTTTCAGCTCGGCGATAGGCGAGGGAAAGTGGACCGCTTTTTCCTTATCCGTAGCCCTGAAATATTCCATAACCTCAGGATTGCGCAGCAGGTTGGTGAGACGCCGATCAACATCCTGGGGATATTTCAGCCCCAACAGTTCACCGGCCATTTCGTTCCACCATTCAATCTCGCCCTGCTCGCGCAGGACAATCACACCCTCGGGCAGAGCGGCGGTGGACTCACGAAAACGACTCAACAGCCTGACCAGTTTTTTGTTGCGGCGGCGTTTGCGCTGCTGCATGTGGTAGATCTCTGTAAAAATGTGGCCCCAGAGACCGTGGGATAGCGGCGGCGAGTATTTTTTCCTCTGCTCAAGCCAGCGCGCCAGCCTGATCAGGTTGCTGAAGTACCAACCAATCCAGGCCAGCATAAAGATCAACAGCGCAGTTTTGACGTGACCCGCCATCGTCCCCAACAGGATAGCAAGCAGGCCCAATACCACAAATTGCCAGAACTCTTTCACCGCCATGCGGATTTAGACCCGTTTGGAAAATCGGTAGCCGGAACCACGCACGGTCTGGACATGCCCATCATAGTCGAAGGGCGCCAGAGCCTTGCGCAAGCGCCGAATGTGAACATCCACGGTGCGATCCTCAATATAGACCTGATTTCCCCACACCTGATCCAGAAGCTGGTCGCGGCTGTAAACCCGTTCAGGGTGGGTCATAAAAAAGTGCAACAGGCGAAACTCGGTGGGCCCCAGTTTCACTGTCTTACCTTTAATATTGACCCGATGGCCGGCAGTATCAAGGCTAAGCCCCTCGATCACCACCATTTCTTCTTCCCTGCTTAGCCCGGAACGCCGTAACAGCGCCTTAATCCTTGCAATAAGTTCTTGAGTTGAAAAGGGTTTTGTAATGTAATCATCCGCGCCAACCGCAAAGCCCTTAAGCTTGCTAGACTCTTCACCGCGAGCGGTGAGCATGATGATAGGCAGATCACGGGTGACCTCTTCCCGCCGCAGACGCCGGGCAAAATCAATGCCGCTGATCCCTGGCAACATCCAGTCCAGCAGCACCACATCCGGCCGCGACCGGGCAATCACATCGGTCGCCTCGCGAACATCCTCAGCTTCAAGCACTTCAAAACCTGCCCGCGCCAGGGTAAAACTCAGCATCTCCCGAATGGCCAATTCATCCTCAACCACCAACACTCTGGAATTATTCTCGTCCGTCATAGCGTATCCCGTTATGAATAATGACAATTTTATGACATATTGATACCTTATCGTATCAAGATCAGTATTACACCCATGCAATATGACATTGACATGACAGATCTCCCAAAGCCTGCTTTTGCCTGTAACAAATTAGATAAAACGTGAATAATCACACATTTGAAGGGTCCCCCCCTATTAAATAAAATTACTTTATATATAATTTATAATGCAGGATGTATGCTGCACAAATCAGTTCTTAAGCCCCTAACCTACGAAAAAATTGTGCGAAACCCCGTAAGAATTAATCTAATGGCCCCTGATTAACTGCCATTACAAAATAACACAAGGCCTCAAGGTGAAACTGCTACTATTTATTGCTCTCATCCTTATCTCCCCCCTGAACCACGCGGAAGACATCCAGTATGTCAGCGACCAGCTGGTCATTACCTTACGCACAGGCCAGGGCAGCACATACCAGATCATCCGCACCCTGCCCAGCGGCACCAAACTGGACGTTCTCGAAATGACCGATACGGGTTATGCCAGAGTCAGAACCGAGGACGGTGATGAAGGCTGGATCCGCTCCCAGTACCTGAGTCCGGAGCCCATCGCACGATTAAAACTGCAAACAGCGGAAAAGAACCTCGATAAATTAAACGCTGAAAATACCCGCCTGCAGGAAGAAACAAAGAAACTGCGCAAACAGCGACACGAACTGAAGAGCACAAATAAGGATCTGCTGACCAGGGTCAAGACGGCAGAAAGCGAACTCAGCCGACTCGGCAAAGTCGCCGCCAAGCCTATCCTGCTCGACAGGGAAAACCGCAAACTGCAACAGCAGAATATTTCCCTGGAAAAGAAACTGCAAATGATAGCCCAGGAAAACCAGGTGCTCCGGGACCGCTCCCAGCGGGAATGGTTTATCGCCGGGGCCATCGTCCTGCTCGGCGGCATATTTCTGGGACTCTTGCTGCCCAAAATCCGTTGGAAAAAGAAAAACAGTTGGAAATAACCAAAACTAATTAAACATGAGTCCGTCCTCTATTTCCGATAACAAGACTTTTGTCCGCTGGTTTCGGGATTCCGCCCCTTACATAAACGCCTTTCGTGAGCGTACTTTCGTCATCGCTTTTGGTGGCGAAATGCTGGCGGACGCGCAGTTCTCAAGCCTGGTGCATGATCTTGCCCTGCTCAACAGCCTTGGCGTCAAACTAGTGCTGGTGCATGGGTGCCGCCCACAAATCGAAGCCCGGCTAAATAAGCGCCAGGCCCGGCTACGGTATGTTAATGGCCTGCGCATAACCGACGATGAGGCCCTTCTCTGCGTCAAGGAAGCCGCCGGTTGCGTGCGCCAGGACATTGAGGCGCTGTTATCCATGGGACTGACCAATTCACCGATGGCCGGCGCCTGCATCCGGGTGCTCTCCGGCAATTTCATCACCGCCCAGCCGCTGGGCGTGCGCGATGGCGTGGACTACCAGCACACTGGTGAGGTTCGGCGGATTGATACACCCGCACTCCGGAATCTGCTGGATTCCTCCGCTATCGCCCTGCTCTCCCCCATCGGTTATTCCCCCACCGGAGAAATTTTTAATCTTAATGCGGAAGACGTGGCCTCGGCCGTGGCCTCGCAGCTCAAGGCTGATAAACTGATTTATCTGGTCGATGGCAAGGGTCTGACCGACAACCGCAACCGCCTGATCCGTGAACTCACCCTCAGCGAGGCCCAAACACTACTGGAGAAAAAACACAAACGGAGTGAAGCCATCCAGCACTGCCTACAGGCCGCTATCCGCGCCTGTGGCCAGGCCGTGGCGCGCGCCCATATCATCAACCGCAATGTCGATGGCGCCCTGTTGCTGGAACTGTTTACCCGCGATGGCAGTGGCACCCTGCTAATGGCCGATCCCTTTGAGGATACGCGGCAGGCCAGGCTGGACGATATTGGCGCTATTCTTGAACTCATTACGCCGCTGGAAGTCGAGGATATTCTGGTGCGCCGTTCGCGTGAAAAACTGGAAATGGAAATCGAGCACTTTACGGTGGTGGAACGTGACGGTGCCATTCTCGCCTGTGCCGCACTGTATCCTTATATAAAGGAAAAAATCAGCGAGCTGGCCTGTCTGGCGGTACACCCGGATTACCGCACCCAGGGTCGCGGTAATGCCCTGTTAAGCTATATTGAAAAACAAAGTAAACAACTCGGTATCAAGCGGTTGTTCGTACTCAGCACGCGCGCCTCACACTGGTTTCGTGAGCATGGGTTCAGGCTTGACTCGTTAGATCGACTCCCCGTCAAACGACAAGCACTATACAACTATCAGCGCAAAGCAAAGGTCTTCATCAAGGAGCTTGCCTGATGGAAACTTCGGACAAGGCCGGGACAGACTCAGCGGCCACCCGCCCTTTTTTAAAATGGGCCGGCAACAAGTATCGAGTCCTTGAACAGATCCGGGCACTGCTGCCGCAAGGACAGCGGCTGATCGAACCCTTTGCCGGTTCCGGCGCCCTATTCTTGAATACCCGCTACCCGAGCTACCAGCTCTGTGATACCAATGCCGATCTCATTAAACTGTATCAATGCCTGAAAAAGGAAGGGAGCGTTTTTATCCGTGCCTGTAAGCGCTATTTCAGTGGCACATACAACAACGCTGATAGTTATTATGTCTTGCGCGAACGATTTAATACAACAAACAATATACGTCAGAAAGCGGCTCTGTTTGTCTATCTCAACCGGCACGGTTATAACGGCCTCTGCCGTTATAATTCAAAGGGCGGTTACAATGTCCCTTTCGGACGCTACGTGCGACCCTATTTCCCAGAAAAAGAAATGCTGGCCTTTCACCATAAGGCGCAATCAGCAAATTTTAAAATCTGCTCATTTGAGGAATCACTCAATCTCGCTCGTGCAGGCGATGTAATTTATTGTGACCCGCCCTATGTCCCACTATCTGACAGCGCTAATTTTACCCACTACAGCGCTGGCGGATTTGATCTTCAACAACAGCAAAAACTGGCGCAACTGGCGCAACAGCGCTGTCACGATGGAATTCCGGTTCTTATTTCAAACCACGATACCCACTTCACTCGTGAAATCTACTCCCATGCCGATACGTTCGGACATTTCAAAGTTCGACGCCTCATCAGTTGCAATGGCCAAAAACGAAAGCACGCCGATGAAATTCTGGCTTTGTTCGACATTCCGGACAAACTGCCCTGAAATATGCATTTATATACCCCTGTTTTAATAATCGAGATATAGATAAGATGTCATACAACGGTTAACAAATTATATTTGGGAGCAGCGTAAAAACTGGTTGGTTATGGCACGAGCCAGATGGCTGTTCCAAATACCAGTACACTTTAGGAATGGCCGTTCGCCCTGAGCTTGTCGAAGGGTGAATAGCCTTAAATATGGGTGTTTCAGGTTTACGTTCATGGTTCGACAAGGCTCTCCTGGGCGAAGCCGAAGGGCTCACCACGAACGTGGAAATCCACTAATGATCGGGTATTTGGGACGCTTATTTAGATAGCAATCGGCGAATAGCTTCTACTCTGAATGCAAATTTCTGGATATGATCTGACAGGATATGATCTAAATGACTGCTCCTAATACAAAAGAAACCATGAGAAGAACCGCATGAACAATCCATTCCAGGAACAACTCCTTAAATCAGGCATCGTGAGCAAACAGCAGGTGCAAAAAGCAAATAAGGACAAACAGAAAAAGAAAAAACAACAACGCAATCAAAAACAGCCGGCTATCGATGAAACCCGTCTTAAAGCCCGGCAGGCGGCCGACGAAAAAGCCAGACGCGATCGTGAATTAAACCAGAGAAAACAGGAGCAGGCTCGAAAAAAAGCGGTTTCTGCTGAAATCAATCAACTCATCATAGCCAACCGCATTGAACGAGATGAACAATGCGATATTCCCTACAACTTCGAACATCAGAAAAAGGTTAAACGGATTTACGTTAATGATGAAATGAAACAAAAAATCATACGGGGAAAATTAGGCATTGCCCGCATAGAAGGCCGCTATGAACTGGTGCCCCGCTCCATTGCGGAAAAAATTCAGCAACGAAATGAAAAACGCGTCATTTTGTTTGATGATGAGAAACCCGTGGTTGATGAAAATGATCCCTATGCCGAATATGAAGTTCCAGATGATTTGATTTGGTGATTTGTTACTCTCCCTCATGGGCCGGGCTTTACTCGTCTTGATCAATATCTTAACTGTCAGCTTCGCAATAGACTACGAGAAATGAGACCCATAGAGATGAAATTTGCAGAGATTCAAGCATCACCCCAGGCCGCGACCAATGATCCAGCTTGACCTCGGAGTATTGCCCTCGGGACACTTGCACTGGCTCCCCTCGGAAGAGGACGGCGATGCCAGACAAAAAAATAATCAGACCACTCTCGCCAACACATTTGCGCAAAGCATTGCTGAAGGCCTGGTGGCGTTGGCGGCAAAAGATGACGCTCGCAACCTGAGCTCTGTGCCTGGCTATTGGCGGGCCTTTACCTGCCACTATCTGGCTGCGCGCTGCCGGATGACACCGACCGACCCGGCGCATCCCGAAAACATTGCGGCACTCGATAAACAGCAAACAGCCTCACTGCTCGACAGTGTCCCGCCGATGCGCGGTGCCGAGTATCTCTCCCCTCAGGCGTTGAATAGTATCTGGTTCTGGCTCGATGACTGGGTATGCACACAAATCCGCCGCCAGGGCGGCCTCGTGGTATTCCTTAAAAAATACGCGTCACGCTGGCATCAGGTTGGCCGGGTTTGTTTCCACCTGGCGGAGAACAAGCTCGATCAGGATTACCCCTTCGCATTTATGGCAACCTATGCACCGGAACTCTCCCACCAAAGCCGTGGCCAAATTCGCCACCAGCCCCTGGCTAGGGCCTTGCAGGAATATGCAGGTGCCCGTAACAAGCAGGTTCTGATCCGTCTGCTGTCTCCTGTGCAACGCGTATCCGAGTCCAGTGATCTGATCCGGGAACTGATCGAAAGCGGCGATCTGTACCACCCGCTCGCATGGACACCCGCCGAGGCTTACGCCTTCCTCAGGGAAACACCGCTTTACGAACAGTGCGGCGTGATCGTCCGCCTCCCCGACTGGTGGAAAAAGCGCACCCGGCCACAGGTGAGCGTCACCATTGGCAGTGTTAAACAACAGAAGCTCGGTGCAGATGCGCTACTGGATTTTAAGCTGGGGATCGTCCTGGGTGACGAAAGCCTGAGCAAACGCGAGTTACAGGCGCTGCTCACGTCACAAGAGAGCCTGGTATTCATCAAAGGGCAATGGGTGGAGCTAGACCGTGAGAAACTGACCGAGGCGCTGGCGCACTGGAAAGAGGTGGCGGCCAGGGAGGGGGTGTCCTTTGCTGAGGGTATGCGTTTGCTGGCTGGCGCCCCGGCCGATCTGAGCCGGGCAGACACCGTCGCCGACGATCGGCCATGGGCTTTTGTCCAGCCAGGCCCGTGGCTGGGATCCTTGCTGGGAGAACTGCGAGCACCGGAAACACTCAAAACCATCGATCCCGGCAGCAGCCTCAAAACCCACCTGCGCCCCTATCAGAAAAACGGCGTCAGCTGGCTCTGGCTGCTGTCACAACTGGGACTTGGCGCCTGCCTGGCTGACGACATGGGGCTGGGCAA